>MDSW01009903.1_pt1 | contig 22970 bp, 25 predicted proteins | sample 811171 | NCBI WGS metagenome assembly MDSW01 (sample SAMN05326641, study PRJNA326480) | marine metagenome | isolation source: seawater | place: Atlantic Ocean: North West | collected 2012 | reverse complement strand
TTATACTTAAAATTAGCTGTACTTTATTATACTTATTTCTTATAACTACCGAAATTTTAGTAAGATTTTATTAACATATTATGAAAAGAACATATCAACCTAGCAAATTAGTAAGAAAAAGACGTCATGGATTCAGATCTAAAATGAAATCAAAAGGTGGAAGAAAACTATTAGCAAGAAGAAGATCAAAAGGTAGAAAAAAATTAACAGTTTAATGAAAGTAAAAATATCTAGCCTTTCAAAGAATGCTGAGTTTAAATCACTCATTAATGGAAAAAAAATAAATAATAGGTATTTAACAATTTTTTTTAAAAAACTTTCTGGTAAAAGTAATAAGTTTTTAAATATAAGTTTTGTTACCCAAAAAAAAATTGGTAATGCTGTAAAGAGAAACAAAATTAAAAGAAGACTGAGAAATATAGTAAATGAAGCTATTAAAAAAATAAAAATTAATTTTGACTATTGTTATTTAATTTTAGCAAAGAAGAATGTATTAGAAGAAAATTATGATGATATAAAGTCAAAATTATTTAAAGATTTTATAAAAATAAAATAATGAATATATTGAGATTTTTTCTTATAGGTATAATTAAAATTTATAAAATAATTGTTTCACCTTTTCTTGGAAATAATTGTAGATACTTGCCAACATGCTCTGATTATTTTATTGATTGTTTAAATGAGTTTGGATTAATCAAAGGTATTTTCAAAGGAACAAAAAGAATATTTTCCTGCCATCCGATAAAGTTTTTAGGTGGAGGAGAGGGATTTGATCCTGCAAAAAAGAAAGTTAAATAGTTATGGACTCTAAAAATGTTATAGCAGCTATATCTTTGAGCGCTGCTGTTATTATATTATATGGACTTTTTTTTGCTCCTGATCCTCAGCAGATCAATCAAACTCAACAGAAAAAAAATGAAATTGTAGAAAGTTCAGATGCTCCAAAATTAGTAGATACCCAAAAAATTGACTTAATTTCCAGGGATGAAGCAATAAATAGCTCAAATCGAATTTTATTCGAAAATGAAAATATTTTTGGATCTATATCTTTATCAAACGGAGGAGCAATAGATGACTTTACATTCAAAAATTATAACAAGGTATTAAATGGAAAAGATAAAATAATATTGTTGAATCCTATAAATATAAAAGATGGATACATATTTAATACTGGATGGGTTTCCTCTGATGAAAATATTGATACCCCAAATTTAGAAACTGAGTGGATTATTAATGGAAATTCTAAACTTTCGCCTAATAATCCTGTATCAATTTACTATGAAAATAATCAAGGCCTAAGATTTGAAAGAATTATAAGTCTTGATGAGAAATACTTATTCAAAATTAATCAAAAAATTATAAATAAATCAGATAAAAAATATAAATTTTATCCTTACGCATATTTACATAGAAATAATATTCCAGATGATTTAACAGATTTTTATATTTTACATGAAGGTTTTGTAACTGTTTCTAACGATGAATTAAAAGAAATTGATTATGATGAAATTGATGAAAAAAGTTATTCAAAAAAATCAAACAAAGGTTTTATCGCAATTGGTGATAAGTATTGGGTTACATCAATTATTCCACCATCTGATAGATCATTTAGAATAGATATTGATTACAAAAATAAATATAGAGCAAGTTATATAGACGCTGAAGGTTTAATGTTAGAACCAAACAGTTCGATTGAAAACGACGTAAAGTCAATTATTGGTGCTAAAACTGTAAGAGATATAGATGGGTATGCAGAAAGTGAAAATATCGAAAAATTTGATCTGGTAATAAATTGGGGAATTCTTTACTGGCTTGTTAAACCAATGTTTTTCATACTTGAGTATTTTTTTATTTTCTCTGGTAATTATGGTTATGCAATAATATTGCTTACTATCCTAGTAAGAATAGTATTTTTTCCTTTAAATCAATATGCATTTAAAAGTATGGGTAAAATGAAAGTTTTACAGCCAGAGATGAATCGTTTGAAGGAATTACATAAGAACGACAAACAAGAACTTCAGAAATCTTTAATGAAACTCTATAAATCAGAAGGAATAAATCCTGCATCAGGATGTTTGCCTATTCTTGTTCAAATTCCAATTTTCTTCAGTTTGTATAAATTATTATTGTTGGATATTTCAATGCGTCATGCACCATTTGTTTGGATATGGGAAGATCTATCGGCTAAAGATCCTGTAACAATATTCAATTTATTCGGATTATTGCCTTATAATGTTCCATCTTTTTTAGAAATTGGCTTATTACCACTTTTGATGGGTATAACTATGTTTTTACAACAAAGATTAAATCCTTCGCCAATGACAGACCCTATACAAAAGAAAATATTTACATTTTTTCCATTATTCATAACCATAATATTAGCTCCTTTTGCAGCTGGTTTGATCTTATATTGGACTATGACAAATATTTTAACGATCATTCAACAATGGATTATTTTAAGAAAAACAACAGTTAAAACAAAATAAATGAAGCATACTGAAGAAGAATTAAAAAGAATTCTTCCAGAAAATGGACCTACTCTAAATGAAGTTCAAAAATATATTGAAAAATATAAAAATGATTTAATAGTCATTAAATATGGAGGAAATGTTTTTATTGATAGAAAAATTTTTAATAATTTTATTTCTGATCTTAGTACATTAAAAAAATTAGGGCTTTCAGTTGTAGTTGTACATGGAGGCGGTCCTAGAATAAAAAGAGAATTGGATAAATCAAATATTCAATCGAAATTTATAAGAGGATTAAGAGTAACAGATGAGAAAATTATAAATATAGTTGAGGATGTTTTAATTGATTTCAATAAAGATATTGTTGAATCTCTTAAAAATCTAGGGACAAAAGGAATTTCAATTCACACAAAAAAAAATAATATTATTGAAGTTATTCCTGAGTCAAAGGAACTTGGCTATGTAGGAAGACCAAGTAAAATTAAAGTTGATGTAATTAAAGAAATATTAAAAAATAATATGATTCCTATTATCTCTCCCCTTGGTCTAGGAGAGAATAAACAGACATATAATATTAATGGAGATACTGCTGCAGGCGCTATAGCAAAATCACTAAAATCAAGAAGATTAATTTTAATGACAAATATAGAAGGGGTTCTAAATAAAGAAAAAATATTAATTGAGGAAATAACTTCTGCTGAAATTATAAAAATGATCAGGGATGAAACTATTACAGAAGGAATGATACCTAAAATCAACACTTGCCTAGATACTATTAATAATGGTGTTACAGGCGTAGCAATAGTTGATGGTCGAAAACCACATTCAATTTTGTTTGAAATATTTTCTGATAAAGGTGCAGGTACTTTAATTAGAAAATGATAGAATTAAAAAATAAGAAAAATCTACTACTCGACCTTGATGGAACTGTTTATCAAGATTTAGAGTCTGTATTTGGACAAGTCTCCAAACTTATGACAAAATATATTTCTGAAAAATTAAATATTGATTTAAAAAAAGCTAAAGAATTACAAACAAATTATTTTTATAAATACAATACTAGTTTAAATGGTTTAATGATCCACCATGATATTCCACCATTAGAATTCTTAAATTATGTTCATAATATAGATCTATCATTTATGAAAAAAGATCTGATATTAAGAGAACAGCTTGAAAAATTAGATATGAGAAAGTTAATTTTTACAAATGGCAGTGCTGATCATGCTAAAAATATATTAAGTCACTTGGGTATAGAGGATTTGTTCGAAGGAATATTCGATATTACTGATGCAAAATACCAACCAAAACCTGAGCCAAATGCTTTTGACTTAATGGTTAAAAAATTTGGAATTAATCCAAAAGATACAATTTATGTTGAAGATATTGCAAAAAATTTGTCAATTGGAAAGGAAAGAGGCTGTTCAACAGTTTGGTTAATAAATAATGAGCAATGGGGCAAAAAAGATTCTGATAAGGACTACATTGACCATAAAATTGAAAATCTATCTTTATTTTTAAAAGAAATAAGGTTATTAAAAAGTAATTAGTTATGTCTATTGAAAAAATTATAAATGAGGCTTGGGAAAAAAAAGACCAAATAAACCAAGACTCTAGCAAAGATATTAAAGATGCTATTAATCAGGTAATTGAAGATTTAGATTGTGGCAAATCAAGAGTAGCAGAAAAAATTAATGGTGAGTGGGTTACTCATCAATATTTGAAAAAAGCTATTATGCTAAGCTTTAGAATTTACCCTATGGAAAATTTAAATGGACCTTACTCAAGTTGGTTTGATAAAGCTCATCTTCTAAAAGGTAAAACAGCAGGATGGACAAAAGAACAACACGAGAGTGCAGGTTTTAGAATGGTACCTAATAGTCCAGTAAGGAAAGGATCTTTTGTAGGTAAAAATGCAGTTTTGATGCCGTGCTATGTAAATATCGGAGCATATATAGATACTGGAACAATGATAGATACTTTTGCAAGGGCTGGGAGTTGTTGTCAAATTGGAAAAAATTGTCATATTTCTGCTGGTAGTGGAGTTGGTGGGGTTCTTGAACCTGCTCAAGCATTACCTACGATTATAGAAGATAATGTATTTTTGGGTGCAATGTCAGAAGTTGTTGAAGGCGTTATAGTTGGTGAAGGTTCGGTATTAAGTATGGGAATGTATATTGGTCAATCAACAAAAATAGTAATCAGATCAACAGGTGAAATTATGTATGGAAAAATACCTCCATATTCTGTTGTTGTGCCAGGTACTTTACCCGATAAAAAAAATTCAGCAGCACCATCTTTAAGTTGTGCTGTGATAATTAAACAGGTTGATGAAAAAACTAGATCAAAAACTTCTATTAATGATCTTTTGAGAGAATAGATTAATGAAAATATATAACGAAATAAAATTAGCTCAGGAGCTAATAAGATTTCCAACAATAAAAACTGAGGATAAGGGTATTATGAAATTCTTATCAAAAAAACTTAGTGCTATTGGTTTTAAATGTAAAATAATTAAATCAAAAGGAACTAATTCAAAACCAGCTTTAAACTTATATGCACGACTTGGTCAATCAAAACCACATATAAATTTTTTGGGACATACTGATGTAGTAGCTAATCTTAATAATTGGAAAATTCCACCATTTAAAGCGGTAGTTAAAAAAGGATACTTAAATGGTAGAGGTTCTCAAGATATGAAGGGTGGTGTAGCGTGTTGGATAAGTGCAGTAAGTAACTTTATTAGAAATAATAAATTTAAAGGATCTATCTCAATTATTATTTCAGCTGATGAAGAAACTACTGGTTACGGCTGTCCAGCGGTTATGAAATATCTAAAAAAAAAACGTGAAAAAATTGATTTTTCTGTTGTTGGAGAGCCATCCTCAAATAAATCTATTGGTGATGAAATAAGAATTGGGAGACGAGGATCTATGAATGGAATTATAACTGTATTTGGAAAAAGTGGTCACTCTGCATTTTATGGGTCTTACATAAATCCATGTACAGTTTTAGCTAAAATAATAACAAAATTAAAAAGCTCGCGTTTAGACAATGGTACTAAATTCATGCCAAAATCTAATTTAGAATTTACAAAAATAGATGTGGATAATTTATCTGAGAATGTAGTGCCCCATACTGCCTCTGCAAAGTTTAATGTAAGATTTAATTCAATTCATACTTCATCTTCTTTAAAAAAAAAATTAAATAAAATAATTTATGCTGTTGTAAAAAAAGGAAAATGTGAATCAAACATAAAATATAAAGTGAGTGGAGAAGCATTTTATACAAAGCCAAATAAAGACATCTATATGGTAAAAAAAATTGTTAAAATGGTCACTGGTAATTCAGCAAAATTAAATTGTAGAGGTGGTACTAGTGATAGTAGATTTTTAGGTTCAATTCCAAGACTTGAGCTGGGATTGAGAAATACTACTATTCACATGGTTGATGAGAGGTCGTCCATTTCAGATTTAAAAAAATTGACTAAAATATATTACAAAATTTTAGAAAATTATTTTTAATGAAAACTGCAATTGTAACCTCAAAATCGTCGTTAACTCACAACACTGGTACTGGTCATCCTGAGAGTATTTCCAGAGTTACTTCAATTATAAAAACATTAAAAAAAAATAAAAAATTAATATGGAAGGAACCAGCTAAATTCGACAAAAATATTATTAGGAAAGCACATTCCTCAAATTATGTTGATAATATTGAAAATGCTTTTCCAGAAAAAGGTTTAGTATTTTTGGATGGTGATACTGTTGTTTCGCCTGGAAGTAAAAATGCAACATTTGATGCAGTTGGTTCAATTATTACAGCAATTGATGGGGTTGAAAATAAAGAATACGATGCTGCGCACTGTGTAACAAGACCACCAGGTCATCACGCAGAAAAATCAAAAGCTATGGGTTTCTGTGTAATAAATAATGTTGGTGTTGCTGCAAATTATTTAATTTCTAAATATAAATATAAAAGAGTTGCAGTTTTAGATTGGGATTGTCACTTTGGAAATGGTACTTATGATATTCTCAAGTCAAATGAAAATATTTTTTTCTCAAGCTTACATCAATATCCATACTATCCTGGTGGAGGAACAGAGTATGATAAAGGTGATCATAATAATGCTTTAAATATCCCATTGCCTGCAGGGACAAACTCAAGAGAGTATTTTGATGCATACGAACATATGCTTAAAAGATTAAAAGAATTTAAACCTGAATTTATATTGATGTCTGCTGGTTTTGATGCTCACAAGGATGATCCTTTGTGCCAATTAAATCTAGAGTCCAGAGACTATTATGAAATAACGAGAAGAGTATTAGAAATAACAAAACAATATTGTAATGGAAAAGTTGTATCAGTTCTTGAAGGTGGATACGATCTTAATGCTTTAGCAGAAAGTGCAAATGAACATGTTAACGCACTTATAGAATTTAGTTGAATTAAAAAAAAACTTTTATAATTAATTATAATGCCATTATATAAAATAAAAAAAACAAATATTGATAGAAAAGGTCTTGGACTTTATGCTGCAAAAAATATTAAGAAAGGTACGAAAATTATAAATTATATTGGGAAAATTATTACCAAAAAACAAACTGAGATATCTAAGAAATATGATAATACAAAACCAATATATCTTTTTAATTTAAATAATAGGTATGATCTAGATGGAGATTATTCTTTCAATACTGCAAGACTAATAAATCATTCTTGCTCAAATAATTGTGAATATGACGGTAAAGGTCTCAAACTATGGGTGACAGCGATAAGAGACATTAAAAAAGGTGAAGAATTAACTTGTGATTATGGTTTTGGATATGATGAAGACTATAAACAGTTTCCATGCAATTGTGGATCAAAAAACTGTTGTGGTTATATTGTTAGAGCAGAGTCAAGATGGAGAATAAATAAAAAGTTCAGTTTAGGTTACCAAAAAAATAATGTTATTAATAAATAACTTTTTCTAAATACAATCCGTGAGGCGGTGCAGGTGGCGCACAAAAAGATCTTTTTTTTGAATTCATAACTTTTATAAACTTTTCCAAATTCCATTTTTTCTCACCCAAATATTTTAGACAGCCAACCATAGATCTTACTTGTTGTTTTAAAAAGGACTTAGATTTAAATTTAATTTCAATTTTTTCTCCTTTAACCTTTATTCTTACTGATTTAAGGGTTTTAATTGAGCTTTTAGCTCCACAATTTGAGGATCTGAAAGTTGCAAAATCTTTAGTTCCTAAAAGTTTTTTACTGCCGATAATCATTAATTTAATATCTAATTTTTTTTTTATATGCCATCCTCTTAATTTGTTTAAGGATGGTTCGCTTGATCTATTAAATATTATATAATTATATATTCTTTCTTTAGCTGAAAATCTTGCGTGAAATTTTTGATTTTTCTTATTTATTTTTAAAATAGATATATCTTTATTTTTTAAAAAAAAATTGATTGTTTCTAAAAATTTATTCAAATTAGATATTTTTTTATCTATGTCAAAATGAGCAGATTGTTCTATTGCATGTACTCCTGTATCTGTTCTTCCAGATCCAAATATTTGAACTTTTTTATTAAATATTTTTTTTAAAACTGTTTGTAAAGTTTTTTGGATCGTTTTGCCTTTTTTTTGAATTTGCCAACCGTAGTACTTTGTACCTACATACTCTATCTTTAATTGATATCTATGTATCATTAAGGTTGATGTCTTTCTTGATAGATGATCCAAGCATAAATTCACCTATATTTTGGATATTTTTTCCTTGTCTTTGTATTTTAATTACTTTAATGGATTTTTTATTTCCACAAGCAATTTCTAAATTATTATCAAGTACCTTTCCAGCTTGATCAGACTTAAAACCTAATTCTGCTTCTAAAATTTTATATCTTTCACCTTTAAAAATAAACCATGCGCCTGGGGATGGATATAAACCATTTATTTTACCTAATATATTTTCGGCATTTTCACCCCAATTAATTTCACCTTCAGACTTATTTATTTTACTAGCATAAGATGCTTCACTGTGATTTTGCTCTTCATATAAAACTTTTTCATCATAAATGTTGTCGATAATATCTAATATTTTTTCCGAAGCTAAAGAAGACAATTTGTCAGATAAAGTTTCATAGTTATCTTTTTTATCAATAGTAACATTAAATTTTTTGCAAACTGGTCCCTCATCTAGTTTTTTTACTAATTTCATGAAGCTTATTCCAGTTTCTTCATCTAAATTTATTATTGATCTTTGGATTGGGGCTGCACCTCTCCATTTTGGAAGTAATGATGCATGAATATTTATAAATCCATATTTTGTGAGATTTAGGTATTCCTCTGGAATTATTTGACCATAAGCAACTACTACGGCCATATCCGCATTTAAACTTTGAAAATAATTGTATTCTTCAGTGTTATTCTTTAATATTTGAGGTGTCCTAATTTCTAAATTTAAAATTTCTGACATATTTTGAACAGGTGAATTTTTAATCTTTTGTCCTCTTTGAGATTTGTTTGGAGGTTGAGTATATACTACAGATACTGGATATCCATTTTGATACAATGATTTTAATATAGGCACCGCAAATAGAGGTGTACCCATAAAAACAATTTTTTTTTTCATTAATTAAAAAGTTATTCTGTCAGATTTATTTTTATCTTTAGAAAGCTTTTTTATTATCATAGATTTTTTAAGTTTTGAAAGATAATCAATAAACAAAATTCCTTGCAAATGATCCATCTCATGCTGTATACAAGTTGCTAGTAGGCCCTCTGCTTTTAATAATTGTTTTTTTCCATTGTAGTCTAAATATTCAATCTCACAAGTTTTTGGTCTTTCTATCTCAGCAAATTGATTGGGCACTGAAAGACATCCTTCTTCATATATTGAATTATTTTGGTTTTTATTTTTGATTTCTGGATTTACGAAGTACATAGGTTTTTTTTCTTCTTCCTTTTTTGATAAATCCATGACTATAATTCTTTTGGGCACCCCAATTTGTATTGCAGCTAAACCTATTCCATTAGCATGATACATAGTCTCTAACATGTCGTCCATAAGTTGTTTTTCTTCTTGTCCGACCGTTTCTACAGGTTTTGAAACTTGTCTTAAGATTTTGTTTGGTTCAGTTAAAATAGTTTTAATTGTCATATTTTAATTTTAATATAATTTTTAAACTTTTAAAGGAAGAACTTTTAATAGCATGTAGTTTCTTATTTGATCAATATCTAGTTCATTCAAAGTTGTAATCATAAAATATAATGTATCTGGGTCTAAAAGTTCTAGATTATCTTGACCTATTATTTCAACTAATCTCAATAATACTAGTCCAATTTCATCACTGTTGATTAACAACTGGATATCAGTGGGTATATTAGATCTATTAAATTCAAATAAGCTTTGGTATTTCTTGGGTATATCGACACCATCAGATATCAGCGATTCCATCAGCATTAAATCTTTTGTTGTGACTATGTATTTTTTATTTTTTTTTATAGATTTAAGTAAACTAATAAGATCTTTGTCAATTTCACCAATAGATTTTTTACCATTTAAATAATTTAATAATTTTGATTGATGAATAATTTTATTATTAATTTTTGTATTATTTTTAATTAATTTCTTTTTTTTTAAATTTTCAGAGTAAAAAGTTGAATAATTAGAAGGTACTTCTGAAATATCTATTTTTTCAAGAAATTTTTTCAATTCTAAATTAAAAGCATTTTCTAAATTTTCGCTTTTAAAGGAATTTTTGAGAATTTCAGATAATTCTAAAATATCTTCTGCATTATTTGTTAATAAAATCTTTTGGTAAATCAAAGCTCTACCTTTTGATATTTGTAATTCCTTATAATTTTCTTTTGCATTTAAAAGTTGGTCAATATTAAATTGAAATCTTTTGTATAGCTCAAATAATTCATTCTCATTGTAATTTCCATCATGTGTAGCTTGTTCCAATAGTGAAATCTCATCATAATTTTCAAGATCAACAAATTCCGTGTTCTGAAGCAAATTAGCATTGGACAAATATTTCCAAATAAATTTCGGGGTATTTTTTGTGGGTTGATACTCAAAGTTTGAAATCACTTTATGGGATAGATGAAAATCTAATATATTATTCTCAGAAACTTCATTATTTACTTCTGAGTTGTAATTCATTAAGAAAAAAAATCTATTTTCAAATAGATTATCATAAAATCCTTTTTCAATTAATAAATCGTAAACTAATTGGGCCTGATCTCTTTTATTCTCTTGAAGTAAACAATAGATTTTAAATTTACTTAAATATGTATCATTTAAAATATCTACTTTGCTTAATAGCTCACAAGATTTTTTTAGCTGATTTTCAGTTAAATATTCTTCTACATAATGTTTGATAAGCTTCAAATTATATTTATTACTTTTGTTTTTATCTAAGTAGTTAATGATTAGCTCTTTATCATTTTTTTTAATTAAATAATCAACTTTAAAATTTATAAATTCCTCTTCGTTTATATTTGTACTTGGTATCTTTGAATTAGTTAAAAGTGCAATCTCTAAAATTGTTTGGGCATCACTGGATAGTTCAATTTTATTTATTTTCTGAATTAATTTTTTTATCTCATTTCCATCAGATTGCATCCACATATCTAATTTAAGTCCATTTTTAGAGGGATCATATAATCCGATAATTAAATCCTTCTCTTCAACAGATATATTATTTATAATTTGTAAATTTTGTTCAGATGAATTGTTAATTATTAAATTTGTTTCGTCTTCAGTAATATTTTCAATTTCAGTACTATTTTCAAAAATATTTTCTGTTTTTTCGATTTTCCAAATATCTACTGGCTCTTCTTCTGCCAATACATTTGAAAAAAATACAATAAAAATAAATAGAGGTATAGATAAAAAATATCTACTTAACAGTCTTAAAATTTTCATTAGGAATTATTTTTTCTATTTTTTTAATTGGAGAGGGAAAATCTATTCTATCTAACAAAATAACCCCAACAAATAAGACTGCAAATATTAAAAATACTTTGATTAATAATTTTACAATCCAACCTAAATTTCCAAATCTTGTTTTTTTTTGAAATTGCATATACTGTTAATTAATTTCAAATTAAGACATATTTGTGTTTTTTCAATAAAGAATTATGCAATTAAATAAAAATATTGTTTTGGTAGGTATGATGGGGTCTGGAAAATCTACAATAGGCTACCTGGTATCAAAAAAGCTAGCTTTAAAATTTATTGATGTTGATAAAGAAATAGAAAAAGAGAATAGAGAGAAAATAGTTGATATCTTCAGCTCTAAAGGTGAAGAGTATTTTAGAAAGATTGAGGAAAAAATTACTCTTAAATTCTTAAAATCTGAAAATAGTGTCATAGCTTTAGGGGGAGGTGCGTTTTTAAATGAAAACATCAGAAAAGAAGCTCTATCAAAATGTATAACGGTATGGCTAAATTGGAATAGTGGAACAATTTTAAAGAGAATTTCTAAGAGCAAAAAAAGACCAAAAGCTATTCAAGCAAGTAATTCAGAAATAATTCGTATGATCTCTGATAGATCTAAGATTTACTCGTTATCTAAATTCAAGATTAATTGTGAAAAAATATCTAAAAGTATGATAGTAAAAAAAATAATTACAATTTATGAAAGATTATAAATTAATTATAAATACAAATTCGAAAAAATATCCAATATATATTGGATACAATATTTTCAATAAATCTTACAAAATTTTTAAAAAAAATAATATCAAAATTAAAAAATGTTTAATAGTTGTTGATAAAAATGTTCCAAGGAAAAATATTTTAGTTATAAAGAAAAATATTAAATCCCTAAATACATTTGTTATCTATTTTAATTCAATGGAAAAAAACAAAGATTTTAAACATATAAATTCTATTTTAAATATTTTATTCAAAAATAATTTTAATAGGGAAGATTACATAGTTGCAGTAGGAGGTGGAATAACTGGAGATGTAGTTGGATTTGCTGCAAGTATATTTAAGAGAGGAATTAAATTTATAAATATACCCACAACCTTATTATCTCAAGTTGACTCTTCTATTGGTGGAAAAACTGGAATCAATAACAGTTTTGGCAAAAACTTAATTGGCTCATTTTATCAACCAGAATTAGTATTATCAGATGTTAAAGTGTTAAACTCTTTAAAAAAAAGAGAAATTATTTGTGGATACGGAGAAATTTTAAAACACTCAATAATTTCAGATAAAAAAAACTTTGATTATTTAAATAGAAATAAATTTGAAATTTTAAATTTAAAGTCACCATATATAGAAAAAATTATTTACGATAGTTGCAAAATTAAAAAGGAAATCGTTGAAAAAGATGAAAAAGAAAAAAATTTAAGGAAAACATTAAATTTAGGTCATACGTTTGGACACGCTTATGAAGCATCCTTCGGGTATAGTAAAAAACTAAATCATGGTGAAGCAGTAATATTGGGTGTTATCTCCTCAGCAAAATTTAGTTTTAAAAATAAATTTCTATCAGAAAATGTTTATAAAAAAATAATTCAACATGTAAAAGAACTTAAATTATCTTTTAATTTAAATATGTATTTTAAAAGAAAAAATATAAAGACTATTTTAAAATATATGAAGTCTGATAAAAAAAATAACAATAGTAAAATAAATCTGATTTTAATTAAAAACTTTGGAAACATTCTTTTAAATAAAAGATTTAATGAAAATAGAATAAGTAATTTTTTAAACTCAGAGTTAAATGATTAAAATCTGAATTGAATGTATATAATTTTTCAATTCAAGATCTAAAATCTTATAAACTAATTTTGTTGATTGGATTTTATTAAGTTTTTTAAGTTCATCAGATTTAACTGTTAATTTTATATGAAATTTTTTCTTATCAAATTGTTTATGGGATTTATGTAAAAATGTTTTGTCTTCAACATCAATTTTGTCACATTCTATTTTATCACTAATTTTTTTTTTTACAGTTTCTATGAGTTGATTTATATCCATAATATATAATATTATATATCATGAAAATTATTTGTGATTGGAATAATTGTTCTAATGAAGGTGCCTACAAAGCTCCAGTTGAGAAAGATAATAGCAGAAAGTATAGAATGTTATGTCTTGAGCACGTGAGAGAATTTAATAAAAACTGGAACTATTTTGAGGGAATGAATGATAATCAAATTTGTGAATTTATAAAATCAGATATGACATGGCATAAACAAACTCAAAGTTTTAGTTCTTCTGATAATTTTTTTAAAATACTTTGGAATAATGCATTAAACGATGAGTCTTATAAAATGAAGTTAAAAAACAAAAATAATAATATGCGTCAATTTAATTTTGATAATAATGATATAAAAGCATTTGGTATTCTTGGTTTATCTATTGGAATTAATTGGACAAAAGTCCAGGAAAAATTTAAAAAACTTGTTAAAAAATTTCACCCTGATATGAATTCAGGAAGTAAAAAATTTGAGGATAAGCTTAAAATTATAACACTAGCCTACACTCAACTTAAAAATACATATAGGATTAAAATTGACAGCTAACTTAAATATAAAACCAGATATTAAATTATCAGTAAAACAAACTTTTGGAATAGACAGCGATATGGAGGTTGATGCTTTTTCAAAAAAAAGTGAATTTGTTCCAGAATTAGATAAAGATTATAAATTTGATAGGGATACAACATTAGCAATTTTAAGCGGTTTTTTATATAATAAAAAAGTTATAGTTCATGGATATCATGGTACAGGAAAGAGTACTCACATAACCCAAGTTGCAGCTAGATTAAATTGGCCGTGTGTAAGAATTAATTTGGACTCTCATGTAAGTAGAATAGATTTGATTGGAAAAGATGCAATTGTAATTAAAGATGGGAAACAAATAACAGAATTCAAAGAAGGTATATTGCCATGGTCTTTTCAAAATCCAATTGCGTTAGTTTTTGATGAGTATGATGCGGGCAGAAGTGATGTCATGTTTGTTTTACAAAGAATTCTTGAGAGTGATGGTTTTTTTACATTACTTGATAAGAATAAAGTAGTTAAACAAAATAAGTACTTTAGACTTTTTGCAACAGCTAATACTATTGGATTGGGTGATACAACAGGATTATATTCTGGAACTAATCAAATTAATCAAGCACAAATGGATAGATGGGAAATAGTTACTTCACTTAATTATTTGAGTTTAGAAAAAGAAATGGAGATTATTTTAGCAAAAAATAAAAATTTAAATAATTCTAAGGGTAAAGAAAAAATAGCGAATATGATTAAAGTTGCTGCGTTGACAAGAAAAGGTTTTATTGGTGGAGATATATCAACTGTAATGAGTCCAAGAACAGTTCTGAATTGGGTATCCAATAGTGAAATATTTTTAGATACAGGATATGCTTTTAGGGTTACTTTTTTAAATAAATGTGATGAAACCGAAAAAAGTATTATATCTGAATATTATCAAAGATGCTTTGGTGAAGACTTGCCAGAGTCAATGATTAATATTCAGGTTTAAATGAAAAAAGATCAGAATATAAAAGAAAAATTCAAGCAAGCCTTAATATCAACAATAAAAGTAATCTCTGATAACTACAACAAAGATATTAAAATTAAAAAAGAAAAAATTTCAAATAATTTTGATTTTATTGAAATTGAAAAATTAGAAAACCTACAAAACTATATCAAATTAAGGGCTGAGGCAGATTCAGAAGCTTTAAAACTTAAGTTTTCAGATAAAGAAACTTATAATCAAAATGCTCCTAAAAATTCTTCTTGCAAAAGGCTTTATGATATTTCTGAAAGGTTAAGATACGAAATACTTGGCTCAAAAATGTTAAAAGGGGTTTCAAAAAATTTAAAAGATAACTACGATTATCTTCTTTCAACAAAAAGAAAAGATCAATTAAAAACGAAAGAGGATGCACCAATTTCAGAAGCATTTGAGATTTATATGTTGAAAAATTTTTTTGATATTAAAATTAATTCAATTTCTGAAAATATTTTAAAGTTTTGGGAAAAAGATTTTGACGCATCTTTGAGTAAACATATTAATTTTTTAAAAAAGAATGTTGAGAATCAAGAAATTTATAATTCTAAGTTTTCTGAAATACTTGAAAATATGGAGATACTGGACTCAGATAAAGATGAGGAAAATAATCAAAGTAATGATCAAAATAAAGATGAAGAAAACAGTCCAAATAAGGATGCCAGCGACCAATCTGAAGGAGATCAAGATAGTTCAGAAATAACAGAAGATCAAAATGGTATTGATACAGAATATGATATAAGTCAGCATGAAATAAATGAGCAATTAGTAGAAGCTGACTCTGAAAAAGCAAGTTCAGAAAATATTATTCAAAAAAAAAATGGTGAAGTAGGAGACAAAGAATATAAAATATTTACAAATAAATTTGATGAAATAGCAAAAGCAGAAAATCTTGAAACAAAAGAGGAAATAACTAAATTAAGAAAAAACTTAGATCAACAATTAATTAACTTCCAGGATCTGATCACTAAATTGGCTAATAAATTACAACGGCAGCTGCTAGCTAAACAAAATAGAGCTTGGAATTTTGATCTTGAGGAAGGTTTGCTTGATAGCTCCAAATTACCTAGAATAGTCCTAGATCCATTTAATTCTTTGTCATTTAAGAAAGAAAAAGATTTGGATTTTAAGGATACAATTGTAACACTTTTAATAGATAATTCAGGAAGTATGAGAGGAAGACCAATTACTATAGCCGCAATATGTGCAGATATTTTATCAAGAACTTTAGAGAGATGCTCAGTTAAAGTTGAAATATTAGGTTTTACCACAAAAAATTGGAAAGGTGGAAAAAGTAGAGAAGAATGGAACAAACAAAATAAACCTAAAAATCCAGGCAGACTAAATGACCTAAGACATATAATTTATAAGTCTGCGGATTCACAGTGGAGACAATCAAAAAAAAATCTAGGTTTAATGTTAAAAGAAGGTCTTTTAAAAGAAAATATAGATGGTGAAGCAATTTCTTGGGCTTTTAGTAGATTAAAAAAAAGAAAAGAGGAAAGGAAAATCTTAATGGTTATATCTGATGGTGCGCCAGTAGATGACTCAACTTTATCAGTAAACTCAGGAGATTTCCTAGAAAAAAATTTGAAGAAAATAGTTCAATTTATAGAAAATAAAAGTGAAATTGAAATATTAGCGATTGGTATCGGTCATGATGTTTCTAGATATTATAAAAAAGCAATTAAAATTACAGATGTCCAGGAATTGGGGGATGTTATGATAGGTGAGCTAAGTGGACTTTTTGAAAATAAAAAAAAACTTAACTAATTAATTTTAAATCCTTATTTTTCCAAAGAATATTTACCTCTGCTCCACCTCTTGTTTTTGAATTTCTACAAACTAACTTAGCAGCGTTTTTCTCTAGAAGTGTTTTTCCAATAAATATTCCTAAACCTAGACCTCTTTTATTTTTATCTGCAGATTCTGAAACTTTCAAATATGGTTCACCAATTTTAGAAAGTATATCCTTAGGGTATCCCTTGCCATCGTCCTCAATAATTATTTCTGAAATTTCACTATCACTTTTAATTGTTATAAATACTTTGCTTTTAGAAAATTTATTTGCATTTCCTATGAAATTTCTAAATCCATATACTAATTCAATCGATTTTCTAATTGGAAATGAATTTGAATTCTGTTCAACATTAATTATAAATTTTTTATTTGATATTTCCTCAAAAGATTTAATTATTTCATTTATATATTCAAACAATGACAAGTCTTTATCAATAAATTCATCTTCATAAATTGGATTTAAAGTAAGTTTCCTTAGTATTTGATTACATCTTTCAACCTGGCTTACTAACAATTCTAAATCTTTATTAAATCTTTTATCATTTTTAAACTCATCAAATAACTCTTGTGATATTATTTTTATAGTCGATAGTGGTGTTCCTAAAGAATGAGCCGCTGCCGCAGCTTGTCCTCCCAGAGATACTAATTCATGTTCTTTTGCAATTACCTCTTGAATCTTGTCTAAAGCTTCCTTCCTCAACCTAGACTCTTTACCAAAAGTGATAGCAAAATAATTCAAGAATATTAATGCAACAATTAGTGATAAAGGTATAGAAAAATAGTAATAGTTATCAATTTTTAATTTTTCATTAATTGGATATGGCAAGTCATATGAAAAGAAGGTTAAAAATACAATTATAAATAAAGTAATAGTTATTAATGTTAAATTGGTCTTAATATCTAAATTTGAGGAAGAAAAAATACTTGGAATTATCAAAAAAATAGAGAAGGGATTTAAAACACCTCCAGTTAAATAAAGCAAAGCACTTAATTGAAAAATATCTATTAGTAAATAAATGAAAGATGATTTATTTGAAATTTGAGGGTTATTATCAAAATAGTATAAATACAAGTTACTTAAAATTCCTAAAAAAATTATAAAATTTGAGAGTAAATATGGAAATTGAAATCCCAATAAAAACTTTACAGAGTTTATCGTTGCAAATTGACCGATAATCGCCATCCATCTTAAGTTGATATAAGTTGATCTATCTAAATAGTAAGACTTTGAAGCTTGAAGTAACTCCATTTTAAATATCTAAATTTGAAACATTTATTGCATTATCTACAATAAAATCCTTTCTTAGAGATACATCATTTCCCATTAGAGTATGGATTAAATCATTGTCTTTTTTTAAATTTTTAGAATACTCTACTTTAAGCAATGTTCTTGTTTCAGGATTTAATGTTGTATTCCATAATTCTTCAGGGTTCATTTCTCCAAGCCCCTTAAATCTTTGAATGCTAATTTTTGACTTCTCCTCTTGATATTTTTTTTCAAAATCTTTTGATCCTTTTTTTATATTTGTAAGCTCTTTTGAATTTTTCAAAATATAATTTTCTAGTTCTTTATCATCTTTAATATAAACACTTTTTGAACCCTTATTTATTTTATACAATGGTGGTTGAGCCAAAAAAATATGGCCTTGTTCTATTAATTTATTAAATGGTTTATTGTTGAAAAAGGTTAAAAGCAAAGCTCTAATATGAGATCCATCTACATCAGCATCTGTCATTATAATTATTTTGCCATATCTTAAATCTTTCAGATCAATTTCCTCCTGTTTTGGATCCAAACCAAGTGCATTAATCAGTGTTACAATTTCATTAGAGGAAATTAGTTTGGCCAATGTTTTCGTTTTTATATCAGCGCCATTTCCATTTTTTTTGTTTCCATTATTGTTAGTGTAAGTATTTAAAATTTTACCTCTTAATGGAAGCACTGCTTGATTTTCTCTATTACGTCCCTGTTTTGCAGAACCCCCTGCTGAGTCTCCCTCTACTATAAATAATTCAGTACCCTCTTGTTTTGAGTTTTGACAATCAGCTAATTTGCCTGGTAACCCAGTTAGTTCTAATGCACCCTTTCTTCTAACATTTTCTCTTGCTTTTCTAGCAACGTCTCTAGCTAAGGCAGCCTGAACAACTTTGGCAAGAATTATTTTTGCTACTGAGGGGTTTTGATCAAACCAAACAGATAATTTTTCATTAATTATTGTTTCAACAACATTTCTTACTTCAGATGATACTAATTTATCTTTTGTTTGTGATGAAAATTTTGGATCAGGTATTTTAACTGATAAAACACAAGTTAACCCCTCTTTAATGTCGTCTCCAGATATAGATAATTTATTTTTTTTTAACAAATTTTGTTCACTTGCGTATTTATTTATTACTCTAGTCAACGCACTTCTAAAGCCTAGAAGGTGTGTTCCGCCGTCTTTCTGAAAAATATTATTAGTATAAGGATAAACATCTTCAGCATAATTTGCATTCCATTTTAATGAACACTCTATTTCAAGTTTATCTTTTTTACCTTCAATGAATATTGGTTTTTTAAATAAATCTTTATCATTCTTATTTTTAAGTTGTTCCTTATTTTCAGACAAATGATCTACAAATTCTAAAATTCCTCCTTCAAATTTAAATTCTAATGACTTGGTTTTTTTTTGAGAGTAATCATTTATTGTTATTTTAATCCCTTTGTTTAGAAATGCTAACTCTCTCAATCTTTTTTGAAGAATACTAAAGCTAAATTTAGTCGATGAAAAAATATTTTTTGAAGGAAGAAAGTTTATTTCTGTTCCATTAGACTTTGATTTTCCAACTAGTTTAAGCGGTTTTATAGAGTCACCGTTTTTAAATTCAATAAAATATTTTTTTCCGTCTCTATCAATTGTAAGTTTTAACTTTTCTGACAATGCATTTACAACAGAAACACCGACTCCATGCAATCCTCCTGAAACTTTATATGAGTCATGATCAAATTTTCCGCCAGCATGTAATTGAGTCATAATAACCTCTGCTGCAGATTTCTTTTCAGTTTTATGAATGTCAACAGGAATTCCTCTTCCATCATCTTTAACTGTGATTGTTCCATCATTATTAATATCAACAATAATGTTTTTACAATATCCTGCTAATGCTTCGTCAATTGAATTATCTACAACCTCATAAACCATATGGTGTAAACCAGTCCCATCATCGGTATCCCCTATGTACATTCCAGGTCTTTTTCTTACAGCTTCAAGGCCTTTTAAAACTTTAATGGAGTCTGCTTGATATTTATAATTTTCTGTATTTTTCATAATTTATTTTTTTGCGGAAAATGAAAATATATCATTTTTTTTCAGATTAATAAAATGAACATGAATAGTGACATGAAATTAGCATTGCTAAATATGATTTATGGAAGACTAATTTATTTTTAAACTTAATTTACAAATTTTTAAATAATTGATGAATTTTTAGTCACTAATTTCTATATTCACATATTGATTCTTGGCGGAGATGGTAGGATTCGAACCTACGGTACTCGTTAAAGTACACACACTTTCCAAGCGTGCTGTTTAAACCGCTCACACACATCTCCATTTAAAATACAAATATAAGAATATTATATTAATAATTATTTATTTTCTCTATCTCTTTTTGATTTGCCAGTTCTAAAAAATTTTTTTTCAATTTTTTTTAGACTTTGATATAAATTAAATTTTCTAAAAAAGTCTTTTAAACTTTCATCATTTTTATTTGTTTCATTAAGAAATCCTTCTCTATCTTTAAAATTAGTTCTATTTTTTAATTGTCTATTTATAATTTCTTCTTTTGGCCTACCATTTGAATAATAGTAAGTTGCAATTGATTTTCTTGATCTGTCATCTGGACAAGTTAAAGCATCTGGGTGGCCATGATTACTGAAATCAGTTGTTCCAAATACAACCATTGAATTGAATTTAGGAAGATATTTTTTTTTGCAATATTTCATATCTTTATCCCATAATTGTAGGTGACCTCCATAACTCTCTTCCCAATCTTTGTTTAAATAAATTAATACATTTAGTCTTCTATCCAGTTCCATAGTTGGGTGTCGGTTAAAATCAGTATGAATTTTTAACAGACCTCCTCTCTTGATTTCATGAAGACCTCCCCCATTTAAATTTTTATCAGGAATTAATTTTTCTTTTATAGATGTTATACTTTGAAGAAATAAAATAAATTCTTCAGAGTTTAAATAGTTAAAGATAGACTTGATATTGAGAGAAAAATTATTGTAATCGTTATTTGCAAATTTAATTTCATTTTTATTATTATAATTTTCTGATTTTTTTTGACTTAAATCAGGAAATTCATTTAAAACCTTGTTGAGAAATTCTTCTTTGAAAAAATTTTTTAATTCTATATTAGGAAAGGGTTCCTCATTTATATATTTTTTTCTGAAATCCTCATAATTACCATTTAAGCTTATGTAATAGTCGTTTACAATTTCATTTTTAAGCATAGTTTTATAAATAGATCAATTTGTTAAATTCGATTATTAATATATTAATTTTATCAAATAAAATAAAAAGATATATATAAAATATGAAAATTTACGACTGTTTCGGATTTAATGACGAAAATCACTTGTTAGAAATAAGATTAAATGAACTTGATAAACATGTTGATTATTTTGTGATTGTAGAATTTGGAGAAACACATCAAGGAAATAAAAAGACTCAAAGTATAAATAAGGATTTAATAGATAAATATAAAAATAAAATTAGATATTACTATGTAGATAAATTTGAAAATATAACAGAACCCCACGGCAGAGACCAATACCAAAGAAATTATTTATCTAATGGATTATACGATGCTGACAATAATGACTTGATTTTGCTGTCTGATATCGATGAAATTCCAGACTTTAATAAAATTGAAATAAATCAAGTAGGAAATAAAATATTTGCTTTTTCTCAAGTACATTCAATGTACAAATTAAATTTGTGTTTAAAGAATAAGTGGATTGGATCAAAAATTTGTAAATTTAAGAATTTAAAATCTTTACAATGGCTTAGAAGTTTAAGAACAAAAAGATATAGTCTTCTAAGAATAGATAAGTTGTTTTCACCAAGATATTCGAGGAACATTAAAATAATTGAAAATGGTGGTTGGCATTTTGGTTGGTTAAGAAACTCCGAGAGTATTATAAAAAAACTAGAGTCTTATGCTCACTCAGAACATAACACTGATTATTTTAAAAATAAGAATTTACTAGATCAATGCATTAAAGAAAAAAAGAATTTTTTTAATAAGAATGAAACTTTAAGAATCGCTCCAATAAATGAGATGCCACAATATATCCAAAAAAATTTTGAAAAATATAAGGATTGGTTAGCTTGATTTTTTTAAATCTGATATTGAAACAAAATTTTTTGTTAGAGCTTGATTCTTGTTTTTGATTTCATCAAAAAAATTCCAAGCCAAGACTAAAATACATTTAGGATTGGTTTTTAAGTTTTTTTTTGAAATTATAGGTATTTTAACACCTGGAATAAATTTTCCGTGTTTCAATTTGTTATCCTCAATGATATATTTAATTTCTTTTGAGATACCAAAATAATTTAAAGCCGTTGTTGCTTTAGCAGGAGAACCATAACCTACAATCTCATTGTGAGTATTTAATAATTTGTTTAAGTTATTTCTTACATTTCTTTTCATTTGTAAAATTTTACTTTCAAAATTTTTATAAGTTTGAAAATTTTTAATTCCAAATTTATCTTCTTCTTTCAAAATTTCTTTTACACTATAATGGATCTTTACTTTTTTATTTTTTGATACATAAATTCTTAATGAACCACCATGTGTATCAATTTTTTCTGCTTTATAAATTTTGGAAGATATACTATTAAAAAAGTAATTAAGAGATGTTAAAGACCAATAATTGTAATGTTCATGGTAAATATTGTCAAAAGTTAAATCTTTAAGGGTATTGACAAGATATTGAACTTCAACAATGATTGTGCCATTTGTCTTGACCAATTTAAGCATACAATTTGCCATATTTTTTAAATCATCTGAGTGAGCAAAAACGTTTGATGCCAGGATAAGATCAGCGCCCTTTTTTATTTTTTTAAGACTATTCTCATTTAAAAATGAATTAATAGTCTTAATTTTTTTTTTATTAGA
>MDSW01150374.1_pt1 | contig 22971 bp, 22 predicted proteins | sample 811171 | NCBI WGS metagenome assembly MDSW01 (sample SAMN05326641, study PRJNA326480) | marine metagenome | isolation source: seawater | place: Atlantic Ocean: North West | collected 2012 | reverse complement strand
TTTTTCTCAAGGAGCAATAATTCCTGTAGATGCTGGCCAATCAAGACATTATATGTATTTTAATTATTTAAATTAATTTAAATGAAACTAACTGACTGTTTAGCAAATATATTAAAAAAAAATAATATAAAACATGTGTTTGGGCTACAAGGAGGAGCAGTAGTTCACATTTTTGACTCTATCGAAAAAAAAAGAATTGGAGTTACATATACAAATCATGAGCAGTCCGCATCTCTAGCAGCAGTTGCTAACGCCAAGTGTTCAGAGAATACAGGTTGTGTAGTTGTTACAACTGGTCCTGCAACGACCAATGCTATGACTGGTTTGCTTGCCGCTTGGCAGGATTCTGTACCATGCTTATTTATTAGCGGTCAATCAAGATCTCAGCACACTTCTTATGGAAAAAAGGTTAGGCAAGTAGGCACACAAGAAGTAAATATTTGTGATATAGTAAAACCGATTACCAAATATTCTAAATTTATTGATAACAAAGATAATTTTTTATTTGAGCTTGAAAAAGCAATTAAAATTGCTAACGAAGGAAGAAAAGGACCTGTCTGGCTTGATATTCCTTTAGAGTTTCAGTGGGCGGATATAAAATATATATATAACAAAAAAGTTAAAAAAAAGACAAAATATAATTATAAGATTAATCAATTTTTAAGCCTTTTAAAAAAATCAAAAAAACCTCTTATAACAATTGGTTATGGGGCAAGATCATCCAAAGAAACATTGTCATACCTTAAAAAAATTATAAATAGATATAAAATACCATTTACGACCACATGGAATGGATCAGATATATTTGAAACAGAGCATCATTTAAATCTTGGGATAATTGGTATGAGCGGCCAAAGAGGAGCAAATAGAGCCATGTTTAAAGCTGATTTAATTATGTGCCTTGGCACACATTTATCCATTCCTCACACAACCACATTATTCGATAATTATGCGAACCAAGCAAAAAAAATAATTGTTAATATTGATAAACATCAACTAAAAAATTTAAATGTAGATTTTAATCTAAAAATAAATTGTGATTTAGAGTTATTTCTGAAAAAATTATATAAAAAAAAGTTAAATTTTAAAAATAATTGGAAAAACCTTAATCAGTTTAAAGAATTTAATTGGTATGAACCAAAAAATACAAAAAGTATTAATTCAAATTTAGCAGTAAGGATTATAACTCATAAAATAAAAAAAAAATGTATTATTGTGGATGGGGGAGGAACAGCTCTTTATGCAGGATTTCAAAGCTCAATAGTTAACAAAAAAGATAGAATTATTTGTTCATCTGCAATTTCATCTATGGGAACTGGATTAGCGGAAACAATAGGAGCATCGAAAAGTAAAAAATTTGATAAACTGATTTGCGTCATTGGTGATGGAAGTTTTCTTATGAACATACAAGATCTTCAAACAATTTTTCAAGATAAAATAAAAGTTTTAATTTTATTAGTAAATAACAATGGTTATCTTGCAATAAGACATACACAAAAAGAATTTCTAAAATCAAAATTTTATGGCACCCATCCTGATTGGAAGCTAACTATGCCGTCATTTAAAAAAGTAACAAAATCTTTTGGACTAGATTATATAAATATAAAAACAAAAAATGATCTGAGAAAAAATTTAAAAAAAATTTTAAACTTCAAGAAACCAACTGTTTGTGAATTAATGGTGGATGAGAATCAAGATTCATTATTTAAACAAGGATATAAATCTAACAATGATGGAACTTTTTCACCTCAGCCGCTATCAGAAATGTATCCTTTTTTAGACAAGTATATAGCAAATACAAATAATTAATGTTAAACAAAACTGAAATTAAATTTAAAGCTGCAGTTCTTACAAAATTAAAAAAAAATTTAGAGTTTGACACTTTATCATTTGGAAATTTATCCAAGGGCCAAGTATTAGTAAAAATAATTTATAGCAGTATATGCAGGAGTCAAATCATGGAAATTGATGGTTCCAGAAACAATAAAAAATATTTACCACATTTATTAGGACATGAGGGATACGGAGAAGTAATTAGAGCAGCAAAAGATGTAAAAAAATTTAAAAGAGGAGATAAAGTTATTATTGGATGGATAAAAAATAATAAAAAAAATTATAGTGGATTTAAAGCCAGATCATTAAAAAATAAAAAATTTATTAGTTCTGGTTGTGTAACTACTTTTAGTAATTTAAGTATTATATCTGAAAATAGACTTTCAAAGAAACCCACTAAAATGAAACCTGTAGAGGCTTCATTTTATGGTTGTGCAGTTCCCACAGGATCAGGAATGGTTATTAATCAATTAAATCCAAATTCAAATAGTAAAATTTTATTGATTGGACTTGGCGCAGTTGGCATTTGTGCATTAGCGGCCTTGAAAGCACTAAAAATAAAAGATGTATGTATATTCGAAAAAAATCCAAGTAGAGCTAGAATAGCTAAAAAGCTTGGATATAATAAAATTTTTAATCCAAACAAAAAAAAAATTATAAAAATAATTAATAAAAAATACCCATATGGTTTTGACGCTTGTATAGAATCTGCTGGTCATAAAAAAACAATCGAACTTGGATTTTCTATGATAAAATCAGACTCAGGCAAGTTGATTTTCGCCTCTCATCCTTCAAAAAATGAAAAAATATCAATTAATCCACATGATTTAATAAAAGGTAAATTAATATATGGGAGTTGGGGAGGTGGATGCATTCCAATGAAAGATATTCCAAGAATATTTAAATTGTTTGAAAAAAATAATATTAAACTTAGTAAATTTTTTAACAAAATATATAAATTTAAAGATATAAATAAAGCTATTTCAGATTTTAGATCAGGTAAAGTTATTAGGCCGATAATTAAAATGGAAAATATTTACTCATGAAAAAAAAAGTATTTGTATCAGGACACTTTAATGTTTTGCATCCAGGACATTTAAGATTTTTAAAATTTGCCAAAGAATGTGGAAATTATTTAATTGTAGGAGTAGAAAGTAATAAGATTGCAAAAAATGCAGCCTATGTTGATGAAAAAATAAGATTAAATAGCATCAAAAGTGTATCTTTAGTAGATGAAGCTTTTATATTAAGAACTTCACCATCCACTTATATAGCTAAAAAAAAACCCAATATAGTTGTTAAAGGCAAAGAACATGAAAATTTAGAAAACGATGAGCTTAAAGTTTTAAAAAAATATGATGGCAAACTTATATTTAGTTCAGGTGAAAAAATGTTTTCATCTATTGATTTAATTCAAAAAGAATTCAGCTATCACAATTTTATAAATTTAAAAAAACCTAAAGAATACTTCTACAGACATCAGGTAAAAGAAAAAAAACTCTTATCTTTGATTAAAAATTTTTCTAAATTAAAAGTTTGTGTAATTGGAGATCTAATTATAGATGAATATATAACATGTGATACATTGGGCATGTCAAATGAAGAACCATCTTTAGTAGTATCACCAGTTGATAAAAAAAAATTTGTAGGAGGCGCGGGAATAGTAGCAGCACATGCAGCAGGATTAGGAGCTAAAGTAGATTTAATTACTATTTTAGGAAATGATAAAAATAATATTTTCGTAAAAAAAAAACTAAATGAATATAAAGTTTCATCTACTTTTTTTGTTGATCACGCGAGACCCACAACATTAAAACAAAGATACAGATGTTCAGGCAAAACTTTGCTTAAAGTAAGCCACCTTCATCAAAATTCTATTTCTAAAAACCTTCAAAAAAAAATATTTAATAAATTAAGTTCTAAAATTAAAAAATATGATTTAATTGTTTTTTCAGATTTTAACTATGGCTGTCTCCCGTCTGAACTTGTTGAAAAAATGATTAGTTTGGGAAAAAAAAATAAAAAGTTTATGGTTGCTGATTGTCAATCTTCTTCTCAAATTGGGGATTTACTAAAATATAAAAAAATGAATTTAATTACACCAACAGAAAGAGAAGCAAGAATTTGCACAAAAAACAATGATGACGGCTTAGTGGTATTAGCTGAAGATTTAAGAAAAAAATTATTTGCCGAAAACATAATATTAAAATTAGGGAAAGAAGGAGTAATTATTCATTCACTAATAAAAAAATTTCCAGATACAGATCAAATAGAAGCACTTAACTTATCCCCAGAAGACTCAGCTGGGGCTGGTGATTCTTTATTAATTAGTTCAGCGATGTCACTGGTATCCAGGGGGAATATATGGGAGTCAGCATATCTTGGCTCCTTATGTTCTGCTATACAAGTTGGTAGAGTAGGAAATATACCAATAAGAAAAACTGAATTAATTGAAATAATATAATGAGAGCTATTTTATTGGCCGGAGGCTTTGGTAAAAGATTAAGACCTATTACAAAAAATATTCCCAAATGTTTAGTGCCTATTAAAGGTATTCCATTATTAGAAATATGGCTCAAAAAACTTAAAGATTCAAAAATAAAAAACGTATTAATTAATACTCACTATTTGAATGATAAAGTTGAAGATTTTATTAAAAAAAAAAACTTTGGAATAAATATTATTTTATCACATGAAAAAAAATTATTGGGAACTGCAGGAACTTTTTTAAAAAATATCAAATTCTACGGTAGTAGCGATGGATTACTTATTCATGCAGACAACTATTCAAATGAACCACTTTCAAATCTTGTTAATGCTCATAAAAAAAGACCAAAAAATTGCTTTATTACCGCATTAACCTTTAAAACAAACAAAACATCATCATGCGGAATTTTTAAAGTGGATAATAAAAATATTGTAAAAAATTTTTACGAAAAATCTAATTTAAGTTCATCTGAAATAGGAAATATTGCAAATGGAGCAATTTATGTATTAAGTAAAAAGTTTATTCTAAATGCTAAAAAAAAATTTCCAAAAGCTAAAGATTTTTCAAATCACATTATTCCAAAAATGAAAGGGAAGATATTTATATATAATTCAAGAAAAAAGTTTGCTGATATTGGTACTTTAAATTCGTACAATAAACTTAAATGAGATCATTTTTCAAAAAACTTTTAATAAGAATAATTTCTTACGTAATTTTTGCTTTATTAAATATTTTGAAACCAATTATAAAAGTAAAAATTGGAAGAATTCACGCAAATAGAATAGGTCACCTCGGTTATAATTTGGATAATTATCTTACTTTTACATCAAATAAAAATAAATTATTTACTTTTTTTTGTTATGATGAACCAATTTCTAATATTTATTTGTTTAATATTTTAAAAAAAAATAAAAGAATATTTTTTTCAAACAAAATTAAGTTTTTATATTTTGAGATACTTGAAATTAATTCAAAATCTAGCTTATTGGTGTCGTTTAAAGATGAACTGCATCCCGCATATTCTTTTGTTTCTTCATCAAAAAGAAATATTCCAGTTATAGATAATCTTAGTACATTAAAAGAATTTTTATCTGAGAATAAAATTAAAAAGAAATATATTTGTATTCATAACAGAGACAATCAATATCTTGATAGAGAAAATTTTAATGATCAAAACTTCCATGAATTTAGAGACTATAAAATTCAAGACTTAGAAAGTTCCGTAAGATTTCTTACCGATAAAGGTTATTGCGTTATAAGAATTGGAAAAAAAAATAAAGATAAATTGGATATTAAAAACGAAAATTATTTTGACCTGACAAATGATTATTATAATGAAGCTTTGCAAATTCAATTAATAGAAAATTGTTTATTTTTTGTGGGATGTAATAGTGGTGTAACTATAGTACCTAGACTTTTTAGAAAGCCAACATTGATAATTAATTATATTCCTTTCAACCTTTATGAAATGACAGCTTGGTCTGCAAAATCTATTTTTCTTCCCAAAAAGATTCTTAATAAATCAAATAATAAAATACTTAGTTTTAAAGAAATGAATGATTTGGATTACACCATACATAATAAAAAAGATTTTTTTAGTGAAATGAATTTAAAAGTAGTTAGTAACACTTCAGAGGAAATATTAAAATCTGTAGAAGAAATGTTAAGTTTTGTAGAAAATAATTTTATAAGATCCAGAGAAGTTGAAGAATTAAATGACAAATTTTGGCTACACTTTCAATATAATAATGAAGAAACTAGTAAAAAAATTAAAGATATAAAAAAATTAAGTAATTTTTGTATAAGTAAAGATTTTTTATTAGAAAATATGGAGTTATTAAAAAATTAATTAAACTTAAATAAATGAATAGCTTTAAAAAATTATACTCATCAATTAAAAAAAGAAAAACCTTGCTTGGTGTCGGGCCTATGAGTTTAAATTGTGTCAATGCTGCAACAAATATTGCAAATAAATATAATGTGCCCTTAATTTTAATTTCAAGCAGAAGACAAATCGATGATCAGCACTTTGGTGGTGGCTATGTAAATAATTGGAATACCGAACAATACGTTAAATATATTAAAAAAAGAGATAAAAAAAAAAATATTTTTTTAGCTAGAGATCATGGCGGACCATGGCAAAATAATAAAGAGATTGAAAAAAAACTTTCAGTAAAAAAAGCAATTAATTCTGCCAAATTATCATTTAAATCTGATATTGATAATAATTTTAAAATTATTCATATAGATACGTGTATTGATATACATCAAAAAATTAATTTTAAAAATTCATTTAATAGGCTTTGTGAGCTTTATCAATATTGTTTTGAATATGCGAAAAAAAAAAATAAAGAAATAATATTTGAAATTGGAACTGAAGAACAAAGTGGATCAACTAATACGCCAATAGAGCTTGAAGAAACTTTAAATAGTTTTTATAAATTTTGTGATAAAAACAATTTCGAAAGACCTAAATTTGTTGTGATTCAATCAGGAACAAAAGTTGTTGAGATGAAAAATATAGGTTCTTTCGAGTCACCCCTTAGAATTGAAAATGAGTTACCTGTAGAAATTCAATTACCTAAAATGTTAGAAATTTGTAATAAGTACCAAATTTATATGAAAGAGCATAATGCTGACTATCTCGCAAAAGATAGCTTAGAGTGGCATCCAAAACTAGGAATCCATTCAGCAAATGTTGCCCCAGAATTTGGAGTTGTAGAATCAAAATCATTAATTAAAATTTTAAAGGAATATAAACTTAATTTATTCCTAAATGAATTTTTGGAATTGTCATATAACTCGCTTAAATGGGAGAAATGGATGTTGCCAAACACATTAGCATCTGACTTGGATAAATCAATTATTTCTGGACATTATATTTTTTCTAACCCAAAATTTGTTGAGCTAAAAAAAAATATTGAAAAAATTTTAATGAAAAAAAATATTAATTTAAATAAATACTTAGAAAAAGAAATTTCTAGTGCAATTTTAAGATATTTAAAACCTTTTAAAATGATAAAGTCTAAATGAAATCTACAGCAACATTAATTTTAAATAGAAATCTCCCCAAACCTACAGATGAGTTATTTTTAAGAATAAAAAAATACAATTCAAAATTTACCGATGTATTTGTAATTGATTCTGGATCAGATAAAAAATTAATGTCAAAATATACCAACTTTAAAGCTAATTGGCCCAAAGCAAAAAAACAAGGTTTAAGATTTGCGAGAGGTATGAACTTTGGTTTACATAGCTTATATCAAAAAAATAAATTTAAAAAATATGAATATTTTTTATTACTTACCAATGACAGTATAGTTGAAAAAAAACCTTTTATTAAGAGACTTCAAAACATTATGAAGAGAAATAAATTTATAGGCTTGCTGTCTCCATGTTCAAAAAAATGGGGTGAAAAATTGATGTTAAAAAAAGATAAATTAAAATGTTTTTGGTATATTCATAATAATGCTTACTTTGTTAGAAGAGAGCTAATTGAGGATATTTTAAACTTATCAAAACCTGGATATATGAATTTTTTATTTGATGGTAAAAACTTCAGAGGATATGGATTAGAAAGTGAGTTAATTTCAAAAGCTTATTTAAATAACTGGGCTGCCGCAATTACCTCAGAAGTTTGGATTGAGGAAAACGAAAGCTATTTGTTAAAAAAAAATCAATTAATAAAAACTGAACCCTACGACCACAATTTAAAACTTTATATCAAAGAAGGTCTAAAGTGGATGCACGATAAATATGGTTTTAAAAGTAAATGGTCTATGCAGATGTATGTAAAAATGTTTTATGATCGCTTCTTTGAAATTAATCCAGAATTAAAAAAGTACAAAATATAAAATATAAAAATATTTCTTCATGTTTAAAAAAATAATTAATCTTGTTCCAAACGAACTTAATTTTTCTGTGATATGGATGATAATATTATTTGTTTTAGCTTCTATATTTGAGGCTTTAGGAGTTGCCATGGTATTACCTTTGGTAAATCAGCTGACAGGCAATGATGATATTTCCATTAATTTTTTAAATGAATTTATAAGTTATTTAAATAGTTTTTTCTTAGTTGAAAATCAAATTATTTTTATTTTGTGTACTATTTTTTTTATTTTTACATTAAAAAATATAATTTTATTACATCAACTAAGATATCAAAATAACTTCGTATTTAAGGTTTTTTTAAAACTTTCTACTAAGCTATTAAAGATTTATTTAAGTCAAAATTATCTTTTTCATGTTAAGAAAAATTCATCAAAACTAATTAGAAATGTAAGCACAGATATTTTGTTATACCAAAGTGCTTTATTAAATTTATTGGTATTAATATCAAAAACTTTCATTGTATTGGGCATTTTATATTTAATGTTAAAAGTTGATTTTTTTGCAACCATATTTATTTCGTTATTTATTTTATTTATTTTATTTATTTTCAATTTTTTTACTCAAGAAAAAATTAAAGACTTAGGAAAAAAAAGATATAGATATTCAAGTGAGTGGGTTAAGAATTTGCAGCAAGCACTTTCATCGATAAATATTTTGAAAATATTTAATGTAGAAGGATTTTTTATAAATTCTTATAATAATTCTATTTCTAAACTTAGTAATGCATCTAGAGAACACGACAATTTACAAGGTTATCCAAGAATAATTTTTGAGTTAATAGTATTATTAATTTTTATTTTATTTTTTATTTATTTAGTTTTTAAAGGTTATAATTATGTAAGTATATTTACTTTAATTTCATTTTATTTTGTAAGTGCATTAAAAATTGCACCTCCGATTTTGCATATCTATAGATCTATAATTACAATTAATTTTGCAAAAAAAACAATAGATTCATTAGACAAGGAATTTAAATTAAAAACTAAAAATAAAATATTAGATAGCTCTCAAATTATATTTAATAAAAAGATAAAATTTAATAATGTTAGTTTTAAATACGAAAGTTCAAAAATTAATAATTTAAAAAATATAAATTTAGTTATTAATAAAAATGAATTTATTGGAATTGTTGGACCAAGTGGATCAGGAAAAACAACTTTAATTAATATATTTATTGGCTTAATTAAACCTAGTAATGGATATTTATCAGTAGATGGAAAAAAATTAAATGTGGAGAATAGTGAATGGATTAATAAAATTAGCTATGTTCCCCAGAGTACTTTTTTAATGGATACAACAATCAAAGAAAATATAGCTTTTGCAAAAAAAAATATTAAATTTGAAGATAGAAAAATTGATAACTTGTTAAAAATAGTTCAGCTCAAGAAATTTGTAAATAATTTACCTAATAAAATAAATTCAATTGTAGGAGAACGAGGATCAAAAATTTCTGAAGGGCAAAAACAAAGAATTGGTATCGCTAGAGCTTTATACAAAGATCCAGAAATATTAATTCTAGATGAGATAACTAGTTCATTAGACGCCGACACTGAAAATAAAATTGTAAGTGATATAAATAAAATGAAAGGCAAGAAAACTATTTTATTTATTTCTCATAAAAAAAATATTTTAGATAAGTGTGATAAAATAATTGAGGTAAAAAATGGTAAAGCAAAAATTTTCAAAAATAAATAAAATAGCTTTTCTAGACAGAGATGGAGTAATAAATAAGTCAAATATAAACGGAGGATATATTGGCTATGTAAAAAATTTTAAATGGATGCCTGGAGCAATTAAAACAATAAAATATTTAAAAAATTTAAAATATAAAGTTGTCGTCGTTTCGAATCAATCTGGAGTAGCAAGGGGATATTTTAAAATGAAAAATGTGTATATTTTGCATAATTTTATTCAAAAAAAATTAAAAAAAAATCAAACAAAAATTGATAAGTTTTTGTTTTGTCCTTATCATAAAGATGGAATCATAAAAAAATATAAAAAAAGCAGCAACTTAAGAAAACCAAGAATTGGTATGTTTAAAAAAGTTGATAAAATTTGGAAAGTAGATAAAAAAAAATCTTTTATGATTGGAGATCAAATTACGGATTTAGAGTTTGCAAAAAAAAGTGGGATTAAAGGTTTTTTATTTAATAAAAAAAATCTTTTTAAGTATGTAAAACTTAAAGTTTTAAATAAAGATTATAAATTTAATTAAAAGTTTATGAAAAAATTTAGTGGTATAAAAATTGGAAAAGTAAAACAAAATTCTTTTTTTCAAAATTTAAATAATAAAAAATATAAATATTCAATATTAAAATTACAAAAAGGAAAAACATATCAAACAAATAAATTAAACTCAGGATCAATTGCAATTATCAATTCTATTAAAAAAAATGTTGAAATAAAAATAAATGATGAAAAATTTAATGTTAATAAATATAAATTTTTTATTTTTAATCTTAAAAAAATAAAATTAGAAGCTAATAAGAGAATTACAATTGGCCTTGCAGGTGTCAAAAAAATAATTAAAAAAAACAAACTTAAAAAGTTAGAGGAAAAAGAAATTTATAAAGTAAAGAAACCTTGGGGATATGAATTATGGATTAATGGACAATCTTCATTATATTCATTTAAAAAAATATTTATTAAAAAGGGAAACCGAACTAGTCTTCAATTTCATAAAAAAAAAATAGAAACAAATTTTTTATTTAAAGGATCAGCAGAACTGACACTGAGTAAAAAAAATGGAAAATTTAAAAAAGATCAAATAATTAAAAATATATACAAGAAAAATTTGTATTCTGGATTTTTTGTAAACGTAAATAACTATGCTGTTCACCGGATTAAAGCTATTTCTGATATACTATTGTATGAAGTATCAACACCTCATTTGAATGATGTTATTAGATTAGCAGATGACAAAAAAAGAAAAGACGGCAGAATTGCTAAAGAGCACACATGAACAAAATGATTTAATGAAACCTACTACAATATGTATTTTAACTTCTGGCATCGGAAGTAGACTGGGTGATTACACAAAAATTAAAAATAAATCCTTATTATCCCTAAATAAAGAATCTATTTTAACCAAAATAATTAATAATTTTCCGAAAAATTCAAAATTTATTATTTCTATTGGATACAAGTCACAACAGGTAAAAGATTTCATTAAAATTCATCATCCAAAATTAAATGTTAAATTTATAAATATAAAAAACTTTTCTGGAAAAAAAAGCGGTCCAGCATTTTCCTTATATAAATGTAAATCTTTTTTACAAACTCCATTTTTTTTTGTTTCTTGCGATACAATTTGGAAAAAAAAAATTAGTAATTATAAATCATATAATTGGATGGGATCTTTTAATTCAAAAAAAATAAAAAAGAAAAATTATTGTAATTTGATATCTATAAATAGAAATGTAAAAAAAATTATTGATAAGAAAAAAATAAAAAATAGCTTAAATACAAGCATATTTGTTGGATTAGCTTTTATAAAAGATTATAAAATTTTTTGGGATGGTTTTGATTTTTCAAAATTGGGTGAACCACAAGTATCAATGGGTTTTAAAAATCTTTTAAAAAAAAATAAAATAATAAAAAAAATAGATATAGACTGGGAAGATACTGGGACAAAACAAAATTACGAAGATTTGATTTTAAAGTACGAGAAGTATAATTTTAATAAAGAAAATCAGCAAATATATATCTCCGATTCAAAAGTCACAAAGTTTTTTGATAATAAAAACACTATTAAAAAATTGTATAAAAAAGCAATAAAAAAAAGAAAAGTTTTTCCAGAAAATATCTCTATTAAAAATAATTTTATTTCTTATAATTATGTTAAAGGGAGAACTCTATATAATTCTTTCAGTAAGGAAAATTTTAAAAATTTGCTTGTTTATTTAGAAAAAAATCTTTGGAATAACAAAATTTTAAAAAATCAAAAATTTTTAAATAATTGTCGAATTTTTTATTATAACAAGACTCATGATCGTATTAATTTGTTTTTAAAGAAAAATAATTACTTAGAAAAAAAAGAAATCATTTATAAAGGAAAAAAACTACATAAGATAAGATATATTTTAAAAATAATTAATTGGAATCAAATATTTGATGGATTGCCTAATTTTATTCATGGTGATCTTCAATTTGATAATATTTTATTTAAACCAAAAAAAAATTTTAAATTAATTGATTGGAGACCATCTTTCGGTAACAATAATATAATTGGAGATCAATATTACGATTTTGCAAAACTATTAGGCTGTTTTGAAATCAACTATGATTTAGTAAAAAAGAATAAGTTTAAGTTCAAAATAAATAAAAAAAAGTTAAGTTTGCAAATACCAAAAAGAAATAATTCAAAAAATTTAATCGAATATTTCCAAAGTTATTTGTATAAAAGAAATATTGATTTCAAAAAAGTGAGAATAATAACAGGCTTGATTTTTTTAAATATGTCCCCATTACATCATCATCCATTTGACAAATTGTTGTATTTGTATGGCAAGTATTATTTGCAAAAATATTTAAATTTAAAATGATCACTAATAATAAAACCAAAGTTTATATTTCAATATCAAAATATCCAGGTAACACAGGTTCACTTTTGCATAATAATGGTTATAAAATGTTAAATTTAAATTGTATTTACATTCCTTTTAAGTGCCGAAACGATGCTGAACTTAAATTATTTCTTAATAATGAAAACTTTAAAGGCATATCTGTTTCAATGCCATTTAAGTCAAAGGTAATTAAATTCCTAAATAAAATCGATAACTCCTCGAAAAAAAGCGGTGCAGTTAATACAGTTATTAGATTTAAGAAAAAATTAATAGGTTTTAATACAGATTTTTTTGCTTTGAAAAAAATTATAAAACTTAAAAAGTTTAATATTAAAAATTGTTTAATACTTGGAAATGGATCAACAAGCAAAACTTCATATGAGGTTCTTAAAGAACTAAAAGTAAAAAAAATTTATTTGAGCTCAAGAAATAAAAAAAAATATAAATTTTGGAAAATAAGAAAAAACGACGTAATTTTAAATTGGGCCAAAAGAAATTTTTTAATGTTAGATCTATTAATTAATTGCACTCCTATTGGAATGAAACACATCAATAATACACCTATAAAACTAACAAATAATAACCAGTATAAATATATTATAGATTTTCCTATCAATAAAAAAAGCAAGTTATCATTTTTAGCAAAAAAAAATAATATAACTTATGTAAGTGGTTTAGAAATTAGTTTATATCAAGGAATTGAACAGTTTAAAATATATACTGATAAAAAACTTTCAGTTAATAATATAAAAAAAAAATTAAACTATAATTTTAATGTTTGAGGGAAAAAAATTAATTTGCCCAGTTACTGGAAGTAAAAAATTTTCGGAATTATTTGTAATAAAAAAATTTCCCATATACATGGGCGTTGTAAATAAAAATTTTAAATATGAATTTAAAGATTTAAGTTTTAAAATAAATAGAATTTCTGGATCTGTTCAAATTCATCCCAAAATACCTTTAAAAAAATTATATTTTAAATCGCATGGTTCTGGAACAATTGGCAAAACATGGAAGAATCATCATTTGTTTTTTTTTAAATTTTTATCGAAAGATTTTAGAAATAATGTTGTTGAAATAGGTGGTGGACATAATTCAATATCAGAAATAATTAATTCTATAAAAATAAAAAAGAAATATAAATTAATAAGCTTTGATCCAAACGGGAAAAAAAATAATAGAAGAAACCATACTATAATTAAAGATTTTTTTTCAAAAAAATATATAAAAAAATTCAAAAGTAAAACAAATCTTGTAATTCATTCTCATTTGTTCGAACATATTTATGATCCAAACAAATTTTTAATAAATATATACGATACTCTCCAAGATAAAGGTATGCATATATTTAGTGTTCCTAATTTAAAATTTATGATTAAAAAAGGTTATGCAAATGCCATGAATTTTGAACATCCATATTTTTTAGAGGAAAAAATGATTGACCATCTTCTAAAAAGTAACGGATTTAAAATTATTCAAAAAAAAAAATATTTAAATCATTCAATTTTTTACAAAACATTGAAAATTAAAAATAAAAAAAAAATTACAAATGATTATAAAAATTTTGAAAATAATAAAAAACTTTTTAAAAATTATTATTTTAAACTAAAGAAGGATGTTTTAAGTTTAAATTTTAAAATAAAATCGTTAAATGATGTATATCTATTTGGTGCGCATATATTTTCTCAAATGCTTATATTTAATGGTTTAAATATGTCAAAGATACTGGGAGCTCTAGACAATGATAGAAAAAAGCAAAATAAGTATTTATATGGTACTAATCTTAAAGTCTTCAATCCAAAAATATTAAAGGAAAAAAATAAACCAGTAATTATTTTAAGAGCAGCCCAATATAATAAAGAGATAAAAAAGCAAATAATTAATTTAATAAATAAAAATTCAAAATTTATATAAAAGATGCTACAAGATTAAAATAAAAATGCTGCAAGATATAAAAACTTACAAAAAAAAACTTATTAAAATTCTTAATAGCGATTCATTTAACAAAGTACCAGGGTTAGTAAATGATATTAAAAAAACAAAAATTACAAAAAACAGAATTTTTATATGTGGCAATGGAGGAAGTGCTGCAAATGCAATGCATATTGCTAATGATTTAACATATGGAGCTGGTACTTCTACTGGAAAAGGGTTTAATATTGAAGCCCTTCCATCAAATACATCTGTAATAACTTGTTTGGCTAATGATATTGGGTATGAAAATATTTTTTCTGAACAGCTTAGAGTAAAAGGAAATAAGGGCGATATATTAATCGTTCTTTCAGGTAGTGGAAATTCTAAAAATATAATCAATGCACTAAAAATGTCAAAAAAAATGGGAATTAAGAGTTATGCTATATTAGGATTTAATGGCGGTAAGGCTAAATCATTAGCAGATATTTCAATACATTTTAAGATTAATGACATGCAAATTTCAGAAGATATTCAAATTATAATTAGCCACTTATTAATGAAGCTATTAAATAAAAAAAATTAAAAAAATTTTTATGAGAAAATTTACTGTATTTGCTAACTTTTTTATTGACACTGAGGAAAGATTTTTAAGACTTAAAGACTCTTTTTTTTCATTTAGTAAAGCAAATATTCATGAATGGTGTATTAATATAAGAGGTAACTATAAACAAGATGTAAAAAAATTTTTAGAGAACAATATATCTAAAAATTTAAAAGTTTTTTTTTTAGAGTCCAACGAAGGATGGATCAATGATTCCTTAGAAGTTACAAAAAATATAAATACAGAAATTGTTTTTTTTTGGATAGAGGACCATATCTGCACCACTGATGTATACAAAATAAATCTAGTAGTTGAAGAAATGTATGAAAATAAAATTGATCATTTGATTTATTCTTTTTTTCATAAAGGTATTTTTATTGAACCATTAAATGCAGTGCATCATGAAAAAAAAAATAATATTAGTTTTTTTTTATATGATTCAGAAAATTATAATAAAATAAAAAACTGGTTTGAGACAAAAAATATTAAACCATATTATCTAATTGCGTGTTGTTCCTTCATGAGCTTAGAATTATTTAAAAAAAATTTATTAATTTCAAAAAAAAAGAAAAAATATAATAAAATGCTACCTTTTAATTTTGAAAAAAACTTTTTAGAAAATCAAATTTTACCATTTAACAATGGTGTTTTGAATAGTGAGCTGTTTGTATCAATCGATGACGATCATGGTGAGCAGGGCTATTCTTTAATAAGTAGAAAACAATATCCAAAAAGAGTACCTAAAAAGCAACTGGATGAAATAAGAAAAAGTAAAATTAATATTTTTGTTCCAAATCCATTAAAAAAAACAATAGAAAAAATTTTTACTCTATTTAAATAATAATGAATTTGTCACCCATAGCCTTTTTTGCTTATAACAGGCCCATCCATACAAAAAAAACTTTAAAATATCTTAAGAAAAATAAATTAGCTAAGAAATCATTGATATATATTTTTTTAGATGCCCCGAAAGATAAAAAATCGAAAAACAAAGTTATAGAAGTCAAAGAAATAATTAATAATATAAAAGGATTCAAAAAAAAAATAATAATTTTAAGAAAAAAAAATTTTGGTTTAGCAAATAACTTAATTCAAGGAATAAGTTATGTAGTTAAGAAGCATGGGAAAATTATAGTTTTAGAGGATGATATTTTAACTAGTCCTTATTTTTTAGAATATATGAATGATGCATTAAATTTATATAAAAATGAAAATAAGGTAGCTGCAGTTAGTGGTTACTCCTATCCAATTAATAACAAATATAATGATTATTTTTTTTTAAAAATAGGAGAATGTTGGGGCTGGGCTACATGGAAAAATTCTTGGCAGACATTTGAAAAAAATGGAAAAAAATTATTAAAGATGATAGAAAAAAAAAATTATATTTCAGACTTCAATTTTGACGATAGTTACGATTTTTTTAAACAATTAGAAAATTTTTGCCTAAAAAAAAATCAATCGTGGGCAATTAGATGGTATGCATCAATTTATTTAAAAAATAAATTAACTCTTTATCCGCCTAAAAGCTTAGTTCAAAATATAGGCATGGATGGATTTGGAGTACATAGTGGTGTTTCAAGAGATTTTGACTCAAAATTAATAAAAAAATATGAAAAACCAAAAAAAATTTTAATTCAAGACAGCAAATATCACAGAGAAAAAATAAAATTGTTTTTTAAAAAAATAGGCAAGAATGACAATCTATTTGAAAGAATTAAAAAAAAAATAAATCGCATACAAAATGCATTTTAAAAAGTATTACTCTAAATATTACAATATAGTTTATAAAAAAAAAAATTATAAATCTGAAATTGATTATATAATAAAAGTCTTAGGATCAAGAATCAAGCATATCAAATCTATACTAGAGTTAGGATCTGGCACAGGATCTCATGCTTATTTTTTATTAAAAAAAGGTTTTAACTTAACTTGTGTTGAACAAAGCAGAGATATGATTGAAAATTTCAAAGTAAAATCTAAAAGTGTTAAAATTGTTAATAAAGATTTAAAAAAAATAAAATTAAAAAAAAAATTTGATTTAGTTCTTTCAATGTTTCATGTAATAAATTATATGACAAAAAATAAAGATTTAGACTCCTTTTTTAAAGTAGCATCATCACATCTTAATAGTGGTGGTTTTTTACTTTTTGATACATGGTATTATCCTGCGGTAAAATATAATAGGCCTAAAATTACTAAAAAAATTTTTAAAGATAAAAATTTTGTAATAGATAGAAAAGCCACTCCTAAGAAATTAGATAAAAAAATTTATAAAATTAAATATAATATAAATATATTAAATTTAAATAACTCAAAAAATTCAAATTTTACTGAAGTTCATAAAATTAGAGCTTTTGAAATATCTGAACTTGATAAAGTGTCAAAAAAATTTAATTTTAAAAAAATAAATAATTATGCTTTTTTAAAAAAAACAAATCCAAATAAAAATAATTGGGGAGCTGTTTTAATCTATCAAAAAATATGACAAAAAAATTTGTACCTGTAAATGAACCTTTAGTAGGAAAAGAAGAGAAAAAATATTTAATAAATTGCATAAGTAAAAACCAAATATCCTCGTCAGGATTTTATGTAAAAGAGTTTGAAAAAAAATTTGCAAAAAAGGTTAGAAGAAAATATGCAGTTTCAGTTTCAAACGGTACTGCAGCAATTCAATTAGCTTTCGAAGCTTTAAATTTAAAAAAAGGCGACGAGGTAATTGTTCCATCTTTTACTATAATATCTTGTATACTACCAATAATCAGATTAGGTGCGAGACCAGTATTAGTAGATTGTGACCCAAGAACTTGGAATATGGATGCCGAAAAGACAATCAATTTAATTACAAAAAAAACAAAAGCTATTATTTTGGTTAATATTTATGGTTTATGTGTAGATATGGATAAAATTTTAAAAATTTGCAAAAAGAAAAAAATAAAAATTCTGGAGGATTCCGCGGAGTCATTAGGGCTAAAATATAAAGGCAAACCGTGTGGGAGTTTTGGAGATGTCTCGACTTTTAGCTTTTTTGCTAACAAGCATATCACAACAGGAGAAGGTGGAATGATTGTAACAAATGATAAAAATATCTATCAAAAATGTTTGTTATTAAGAAACATTTATTTTAACAATGTAAGAAGATTTAAGCATTTTGGTTTAGGTTGGAATTATAGATTAACCAATTTACAATCTGCCTTAGGTATTGCTCAGCTTAGTAAATTAGAAAAATTTGTTAAAATTAAAAGAAAAATTGGCAATTACTATCATAATAGGCTTTCTCATCTTAAATCAGTTTATAATCCAGTAACAAAATTAAAATATTGTGACAATATTTTTTGGGTTTATGGCTTAGTACTTAAAAATAAATCTAAATATAAAGTTGAAAATTTAAGAAAAAAACTTTTAAAAAGAGGCATTGAAACTAGAAACTTTTTTTGGCCATTAAACAAGCAACCAATATTAAATAAAATGGGTTATTTTAATAATAAAACATTTCCTGTTTCAGAATATTTGTCAAAAAATGGATTTTATATACCATCTGGTTTAGCGTTAAAAAAAAAAGATCAAGATTACGTAATTAAAAATATTTGTGAGTTAATAGATTGATAAATAACAAAATAACAATTGGATATATATTCGAAAGCTCTCCCAAAGGCGGGGGAAATTTTCAAACTGAAATTTCAACAGGGATTAGACTCAAAAATCTTAATTTAGAAAATTTTGATATAAAATTTTTTTCTATAAATAAACAAAATATAGAAATTCTTAAAAATTATAATTTTCATGTAAAATATATAAAAAAATCAAATGTAAATTTAAGTTTTATAAAATTTTATCATTCTCTACATAATACAAAATTTAAAAAATTTATAAATTATATTTGTAGATTAGATTTGTTTGAAAAAAGTCTAATTTCTGAAAAAATCGATTTTATACATTTTAATCACATGTCTCCATTAGCATTATTTTTAAAAAAAATTGATTATGGAGTTTCATTTTGGGATATGGCACACCTAGATTATCCTATATTTCCCGAAAGTAAGCAAAATTATGACTCGATAGAATCTAGAGAATATATTTATAAGCATCTTTCAGATAATAGTTTTTATATTGTAACAGATTGTGAAGAAAATAAGTCAAATTTTTCAAAAAGATACAGCATAGTAAGAGATAAAATTAGCATTATTTATTCAGAACCATCCTCACAGTTATTAAAAAATTTAAAAGAAAAAAATAGTATAAATAGCAATATTATAGAAAAATTAGATTTAAAAAATAAAGAATATATATTTTATCCCGCGCAGTATTGGGCACACAAGAATCATATTTATATACTTGAGGCATTACATATTTTAAAATCAAAGTACAACAAAGTTATCAAAACTGTTTTTTGTGGAGCAGATAAAAATAATTTAAGTTATTTAAAATCAGTAGCTGAAAAACTCAAAATTAAAGAAGAAGTAAAATTTTTGAATTTTTTAAATGAAGAAGAAATCTATAATCTCTATAATCATTCATTTGCAATAGTAGCACCAACATATTTTGGCCCAACTAACCATCTGCCTATCGAAGGTTTTTATTTTGAAAAACCTGTACTTTATTCAGATATTTGGTGTGAGAACGAACAAGTAAAAGGCGGTGTAATAAAAATAGATTTAAAAAAACCAAATGACCTCGCAGAAAAATTATTTAAGTTATCTACTGATAATTCATTTTTGGAAGATTATAAATTGAAAGCTAAAGAAAAATATAAAGAACTCATCATTAAAATTGACAAAAGTCAAAATACGTTTAAAAAATTATTTGAAAACTATAAAATTCTGAGGAAAAATTTTAATAATAAATAAAATGATAAAAAAAAATTGTCGCTTATGTAAAAGCAAAAATTTAAAAATGTTTTTGGATTTGGGTCATCATCCACCATCAGATCAATTTATTAAAGAAAATAGAATTAATAAAAAAATAGAGTATTATCCTTTAAAAGTTAACAATTGTATGAGCTGTGGATTTAAACAGCTTAACTACGTGGTTGACCCAACAATACTCTATCAGGAAGATTATCCATACGAATCTTCTTTAACGAAGGATGGAAATAATCATTTTAAAGAATTCGCAAACTCTTGTAAAAAAAAATTTTTATTAAATAAAAATGACATTGTTGTTGACGTTGGAAGCAATGTTGGAAATTTACTTTCTCATTTTAAAAATATTGGAATTAAAACATTGGGTGTGGATCCAGCAAAAAATATTTGTCAAATTGCAAATAAGAGAGGAATCAAAACAATTAACAGTTTTTTTAATCAAAAAATATGTCATAAAATAAAGCGGAAATATGGTCGTTCTAAAATTATAACGGGGTCAAATGTTTTTGCTCATATTGATGATTTAGATGAGTTTTTTAAAAGTATAAAAATTCTCTTAAAAACTGATGGTGTGTTAATAGTTGAAGTTCCTTATTTTTTAAATCTCATTAAAAATTTAGAATATGATACAATTTACCATGAACACTTATCATATATAACCTTGCTTCCATTAATCAAATATTTAAATAAAAAAAATCTTGAAATATTTGATGTCGAAGAAAAAGATATTCATGGTGGATCTATAAGAATTTTTATTGGAATTAAAAAAAAATTTCAAAAATCAAAGAAATTAAAAAAAATCTTAATAAAGGAAAAACAATCAAAATTAAACGATATGAATAATTTGCTACACTTTTCAGAAAAAGTTAAAAAAAATAGAATGCAATTAGTAAACTTGTTAATAAAACTTAAATCAAAAAATAAGAAAATTGTAGTGCTAAGTGCACCCGCTAAAGGAATGACTTTGCTTAATTATTGTAAGATAGACAAGGATCTAATTGACTTTGCTACTGAAAAATCCAAACTCAAAATAAATTCCTTTACACCGGGAGTAAATATTAAGGTATTTTCTGATAGAGAAATTTACAAAAAAAAACCGGATTATGCATTAATTTTGGCTTGGAATTTTTATAAAGAAATTATAAGAAATAATAAAAATTTTTTTAAATTAGGTGGAAAATTTATTGTACCAGTTCCAAAACCTAGAATAATAAGTAGAAATTTTAAATGATAAAAATTAAGAAAAAAATTAATTTTAAAGACAAAAGAGGACTAATAATAGATTTGATTGAAAAGACAAATATTAATGCAATAACTTATATAACCCAGAAAAAAAATAGCGTTAGAGGAAATCACTATCATAAAAAAACTATTCAATGGAATTATATTTTAAGTGGAAAAGTAATATTAGTTACAAAAAAAAAAAATAAGAAAAAGTTTCAGAAAATTATGAAGAAAGGAGATTTAATTCTAACTGAAAAAAATGAGCAACATGCAATTAAAGCCTTATCTAATAGTGAAATGTTAGTGTTTACCAAAGGTCCTAGAGGTGGCAAGGAATATGAGAGTGATACTTACAAATTGTCAGAAAAATTAATTAGTTAAAAAATATATAATTTTTCTAAATATTATAAAATATATCTAAATAAGGGTGATTGAATAAAATAATTTAAGTTTATGTTAATTAATATTTTAAGAAAATTTTTATTTTTAATAAGAGTTATTTTAATAAAAGACTACTACTTTAAAAATACAAAGAGTCAAAACAATAATCAAGAAAATCAATTTATTTCATATCTTAGTAAATTTGTTAAAAATAAAAATGGAATTGAAATAGGATTTCATTTTAATCAATTTAATTTTATAGGACTATATAAAAAAAATTTCAAAATTCTATTAATTGATGGAGGTTCAAAATTTAATATTTTTATGATGAGAATTATTAATATAATTTTGAGAAAAAAAGTTGACGTTATTCATAAATTTGTAGATAAAAAAAATATAAAAGAAATTTTTACCTCTAAAAACATCGGTATTTTGTCTTTAGATATTGATGGTAATGACTATTGGGTACTAAAAGAAATACTAAATAAAAAAATTTTTCCAGAAATTATAGTTGTTGAATATAACTCTACATTATTAAATAAATCTATTACTGTTCCTTATAATAAAAATTTTGAAAGATTTAGAATGCATAAAAGTGGATGGTATCATGGGGCTTCAATCGTAGCTTTTGATAAATTATTAAAATCAAAAAAATATTCATTAGTAAAAGCAATAGCAGGTATTAATGCTTTTTTTGTTAATAAAGAAATTTTAAAAAAAGCAAAGTTAAAAAAATTGATATCTGGCAAAATTAAAGATGAAAATTTAATTAGAAAAAAACTTTCTAAACTAAGTGCTAAACAACAATATAAAAAAATTAAGCATTTAAAATTTGTAAAAGTATAAATAGTGAAAAAGATAATTAAAAATATTTTAAAAAATTTTGACTATAGATTAATTAAAATCTCAAAAAATAATAATTCATTTGATATTTTGCTAAATTTGTTAAGAAAGAAAAAAATTCAATTTACTTTTGATATTGGTGCAAATAAGGGTCAGTTTTCGAAAAAATTAAGAGATTATGGATACTTAGATAAAATTGTTAGTTTTGAACCTTTATCAGGAGAATATGAAGTTTTAAAAAAAAATTCATTGAATGACAATAAATGGGAAATTTATCCTAAATGTGCCCTAGGAAATTTTGATGGAAATATTAATATAAATGTTTCTACCTATTCGCCATCTTCAAGTATTTTAAATTTTTCTAAAATA
>MDSW01060822.1_pt1 | contig 22974 bp, 23 predicted proteins | sample 811171 | NCBI WGS metagenome assembly MDSW01 (sample SAMN05326641, study PRJNA326480) | marine metagenome | isolation source: seawater | place: Atlantic Ocean: North West | collected 2012 | reverse complement strand
TTTTTTTGAAAACTTAATTAAATTTTCTAGTTTTTTTAAATCTTTATTATTGTTTAATTCGCAATATTGAATGCCGCATAACTTTAAAATTTTCTTAGTAATTTCACCTTGCACTACATGTTGCGGCTCATCTTTTGAACCCGGGGCTCCTCGCCATCCAATTAATAAAATCATTGGAATTTTGTAAACTTTTTTGTGAGCTATCGAAATTAACGGATTGATAGAGTTTCCAAATCCAGAATTTTGCATATAAATAAGAGGGATTTTTTGTGTTCTAAGATAATTACCTATTCCCATTGCAACTGCAGAACCTTCATTAGCTAAAATATAATTATCTATTTTTTTCTCTGACAGGTATGCAGTAAATTTTTTTAAGACAGAGTCTGGAACACCGCAAAAAAAATTAATTTTATTTTTTTTAAATATTTTATAAATATTTTCAGCTATTATCATTTGAATATTTATAAAATTTTTTTATTTTTATTTTTTTCCCAATAATACTTTTTATCAGGAATATTCCAATTTTTTCCATACAAATCATTAAAGTACCTTTTATAAAAAATCGGAATTCTAACAGATACATTATAAAATTTAATAGATTTAATTAATTTAAAATAAAAAATGTTGGTTTTAAATCCTGCATCAACATAAAAATTTTTTTTTTTCTCAAGGTATTTTTTTAAAAATTTAAAAAAATTTGACGTGAATTGAAAGAAATTGATGAGAGAACTAAATTTTCCTTTATATGATTTTGAAACTGATAGCACATATACTAATCTGCAAAAAAGATTTCTAATTGCATAATGTCTTTGAAAACAATTTTTTCCTAGTTTATCTATTTCATAAAAATTTATGTCTACTATTCTGTGTTTATTTCTTTCAAAAGATATCAAATTGTTATGACCAAAATATTTTTTTTTATATTTAAATCCTTGTCTAATAAAACTGTTTATAATCTTTTTTTTATTATTAATATTCCAAGTGCCAATATCAATATCATTATCCCATGATATTAATGATCTATCTCTCATTATGCCAAGTAGAGTACCGTGACAAATCCAATAATCAGCTTTTAATTTGTTCAAAATCTTTATAGCATCAACAAAATTAGGGTCAATTTTTAAATAGTTTCTGCGCATAAGTTTAACAAAATATACATTGAAGTTGAAATTTGCTTATTGTTATATAATAAATACTATAAAAAATTTTAAATAATGTCATCTCATAATAAAACTGTTTACGTAGCAATGAGCATTGATTTAGTTCATACTGGACACTTAAATATTATAAATCATGCAAGTAAGCTTGGAAAAGTAATAGTTGGACTTCTTACTGATAAAGCTATTGCAAGTTATAAAAGGGTTCCATTTATGGAATATGATGAAAGACTCAAAATAGTTTCAGCTTTAAAAAAAGTGTCTAAGGTAATTAAACAAAATACTCATGACTATACTGAAAACCTTCGAAAAATTAAACCTGATTTTGTAGTCCACGGTGATGATTGGAAGGAAGGAGTTCAAAAAAATATTAGGCAAAAAGTAATAAAGGAGTTAAAAAAATGGGATGGAAAGTTAGTAGAGATTCCATATACAAAAGGAATATCATCTACAAAATTAATAGAATTTGAAAAACAACTAGGCACAACTCCAGACTTAAGACGTAAATCGCTAATTAGATATTTAAACTCAAAAAAATTGACAAAGCTTATTGATATTCATAGTGGATTAAGTGGTCTTATTGCAGAAAAAACGAAAATAACTGTTAACGGGAAGATCGAAGAGTTTGATGGTATGTGGGCTAGTTCTCTAACTAACACCGCGGCCAAAGGCAAACCAGATATAGAAGCCGTGGATTTAACTGAACGTTTACAGCTTATAAACGAAGTTCTTGAAGTAACTACAAAACCAATTGTTTATGACGCAGACACTGGTGGAAAAATTGAACATTTTGTTTTTACAGTTAGAACACTTGAACGATTAGGTGTATCAGCTCTTATTATTGAAGATAAAACCGGACTTAAAAAAAACTCATTACTTGGAAATGATGTTTTTCAAAGACAAGATACTATAAAAAATTTTTCAAAAAAAATAACCGCCGGAAAAAATGCTAAAGCAACCACAGAATTTTTGATAATAGCTAGAATTGAAAGTTTAATATTAGGAAAAAATATTAATGAAGCGATAAAAAGAGCCAAAGCATACATAAAAGCTGGCGCAGATGCTATCATGATACATAGTAGAAAAAAAAGTCCAAAAGAAATTTTTGAATTTTGTAAAAAATACAACAATTTAAAAATTAAAAAACCGTTAGTAGTTGTTCCTACAAGTTTTAGTCAAGTAAAAGAATTAGAATTAATTAAATATGGAGTAAATATGGTGATTTATGCTAATCATTTATTTAGAAGCACATACCCTAATATGATATCTACTGCCAAAAGTATTCTTAAATACGGAAGAGCTAAAGAAAGTGAAAAAAATCTAATGTCAATTAAAGAAATTTTAAACCTTATACCTGGAACAAAATAATCTAGAGAGCGCCACCCTTGCTGGATACACTGTCTTTTTTATCTCTAAAATATTCATTGCAAATATCTGCATTATCGCTCTCTGCATAAGTATAATATAAAGTTCTTCTATTATTTTTGGAATTATTTTTATTTGATTTATGTGGGCATAAATTACTAAAAAAAAGAACATCTCCAGGATTTAAATCTATAGTTTGAAAATCTAAGGATGATGCATAATCTTTATTCAAAACAGGCGTACCATTTTTTTTTGTATTTTCTATTAGGTTTTCAAAATTACCAAAATCTGCATTAGCTATTTCTAAAGTGCCATTAGAACTATTACAATGATCAAGAGCAACTAAAACATTCACAAAAAAGTTTGAATACTTATACCATCCTTTGTGCACACTATTATCCTTTTTTTCAAAATAAAAAATTCCATCATAATGAGGTTCAAATCCCTCGCCACCAACAGGCTTTGCATTATACTTATCTTTAAAAATTACAAAATTTTTATCAAAAAATTCATTTAAATAAGTTAATAAATTTGAATTTAAAATTTTTAAAAATTTGCCTTTATCATATAATTTTTCAATTCTTCTTAGAATATTATTGATATCATAATACCTATCAACATCTTTGGCTTCTAAAATTTCTTTATTTAAATTTTCGATAAATTTGGTATCAAAAAATGAATTTTTTTTAAAATAGCCATTTTTAAAAAAATTTTTAAATTTAATATTATCGTTCATAAATATAATTAAAAGTTTTTGAAAATTTTTCTGATACAGGGATTTTTTTTCTCATATCTTTCTTTATAAATTTATAACCTGAATTTAACATTAAATTTTCTACTTGATTTTTTTGTTCATAAAAATTTTCATTAATTTCTATCAATACGCTCTTTATTTTTTTTTCGAGCAAAGTTTTTTTTCCTCCTTGAAGAATAAGATGTTCAATTCCATCGACGTCTATCTTAATAAAATCAGGAATTTCCATAATTTTATTATCTATCAAATAATCTATTGAACAGCCTAAAATATTATATTCGTTTTTTGCTAAGTATTGTTTTCCCTCAAAATCAAAGTTTTCACCAAAAGTATTTAGTGATACGCCTTCTTGAAAGTCATTTTCTTTCATTGATAAAAAAAGATTGTTTTTATTAGAAAGTGCGAGCTGATTTATAAAAATCTGATTCTGATATCCATTAATATAAATATTTCTACTCAATACTCTAAGATTACTGGTTGATGGTTCAAATGCAAAAACTTTACCACTGTCATATAGAGAGGAAAAAAAAATAGAATATAAACCAATATTTGCTCCGATATCCCAAAATATTTGTTTATTTAAGTTATATTTTTTAAATGATCGTATCCACTCAATCGTATCAGGCTCTTTATCCAATATTGTTCTGACTCTCCATGATATTAAATGATTAGGAACATAAAAATTAATCTCTTTATTATTAATCTTTTTTTTTTCATAACTATTGTTTAATAAAAAAAAAGCTAACCAACCTAAAAAGTTTCTTCTGGTTAATAAATAAAATACAGAATTTAAATATTTTAGAGTCAAATAAATTATATAAGAAAAAGATTTTAACATTAAACTATATTTTTTAATTTTTTTAAAAATATAATTTCAATAAAATTTCCAAAAAAATTAAATATTTTTTTTAATAAAAAAAGTATTAAAATAATTTTTGTATAAAAAATGTTATTATTTAAAACCTCCAAAAAAATTATCAAATATATTAAATCCAATGTTCTTGATCTGTCATCCATAAAGTATGATAAATAGAATTTTAATCTATTTAGATTTAAGTTTTTTAAATTTTTTTTAGGTAATTTTTTAGTGTTTTTTTTTTTGATTTTTATTTTATAATTACTTATTTCATAAAATAACTGATGATATGAAAAAATTTTGAAATCCATTAAGCTAATTATAAAAATTACAATTGTGATATATAGATATATTATTTCATTATTTGAATTAAAACATATAAAACCTATACCAAAAATTAAACTGTGGTAACCAACGTGAGAACCCCAAGTATCTATAATATGACCTATATTACTTGTTTGTCTTGTGACTCTTGCTAACAAACCATCTGACCAATCTATAACACCTTTTAAAAAAAAGATTAATAAACCAGAATAAATCAAATTTTTATGATCAAAGCAAAGTAATATTCCACTTAATAATCCAGCAAGGGAATAAATCACTGAAACAAAATTTGGTGTAATTTTCGTAAATTGCAAAATATAAACTATCAAACTAGAAATTTCGATATAGTACCTAGCCTTTAAACACGAGTAAGGTGATTTTATCCAATCATCAATATTAACAAAAAATTCTTCATTTTCATCTTTTCGATGTTTGTAATTAATTGATCTTATATATTTTAATGTTTTCATCAAAAAATATCTTTATTAATTTTTTTTATATCAAAAAGATCGATCGGTACAGGATTATTCTTTAAACGCGAAATATTAATAGATTTTTTTAGTTTCTCGAAATTTATTTTTTTACTTTTTAAAGAAGTTTTGAATTCAGCATTTTTAATAATTTTATTTATACCATCTAAAATTCCAATTTCACTCTTCACATGAAATACTTTTTTTAGTAAACCAACTCTATATTCAAATTTTTTTTTCTTATCTAAAGTTAATTTTTCTTTATTTTCTAAATTAAATTTTAGAATTATTGGTAGGTAGGTCATTACAGCTAAACCATGGGGAATATTAAAGTGTGATGATAAATAATATGATAAGGCATGCGGTGCACCAGTGGAGGTAATTGATATTGCTTTTCCTGAAAAATTTCCTGCAATTTGCATTTTCTTTATATTTTTAATATCGTCTTTTTTTAAAAAAGTTTTATAATTTTTTAAAACTATCTTAAGTGCATTCAAAGAATATTTTTGGCTTATTTTGTTTGATTTAAACGATATTAAAGACTCTATAGATTGACTCACTACATCAAAAAGAGAGGATTTTTTAATTTGTATATTTGAACCGACAATAAGACTTGGAATTAAATAAAAGTTATTTGGCAAAAGTGTTGGGCTTTTTAGACTAAATTTAATTTTATTTTTATACATGACCGCTCCTTGTGTCACTTCTGAACCTGAACCAATTGTTGTTGGTATAGCTAAAAGTCTAGTGTATTTTTTTAAATTCACTTTCTGGTCTAAAAAGCTAGAAACATTTTTTATATGACACACTACATTAGCAATTTTACAATAATCAATAATACTTCCGCCACCAAGAGCTATTATAAGATTTGGTTTATAATCTTTTATCTCTTTTACAATATGAATTAATTCCTTAATGTTTGGAAGAAAATTTTTTTTTATAAAAAGTTTGACATGACTTTTTTTTTTTATTTTTTCAATAAATAAGGTGATATTTTTTTTTTTAATTAAATTTGAACCAGTAAGTAAAAAAATTCTTTTTTTTTTTTATAATCAAGTTATTTTTGAGCATTAAATAAATATATTGTTTTTTATTAATTTTTTATTAATTTTTTTATATTTTTATAAGATCTAAATCTAATACCAGTAGAACTAATATTTGAAGTCCTTGGAAAAATTACTAGTTTTTTTTTTGGTATTTTATTTATATTATCGCTTCCATGAACTAGTAAATCTAATTTATTTTTTTTCAAAAAATTATCTGTAATATAAAACCCTGATTTTACCACCTTGCTGACGTATTTTATAGACTCTAAAATTTCTTTTCTTTGATTGAAGTTAAGCTCTGGAATAATTTTTTTATATTTTTTAATATCCGAGTCAGAAGTTAAAGCAACGACAACTTTACCTTTTTTGCTAGCTTTTCTTAATAGTCTTATGTGTCCATTGTGAATAATAGAACAAGACATATCTACACATATTTTTTTTATCATCTTGTGTGAATACAATTATTAATTTTGTTAATATTTTTATTTAAGTGGCCAGACCCTAAATGAAAAATTATTGAACCTCTATTTTGAACTCTAGGTTTGTAAAAAATTAAATTTTTACCTGCTCTAACCTTTTTATTTATATAAGTGCATATATTTGGCTGGTTTTTATTAGGATAGATTAAAAACTTGCTAAATTTTTTCATAAAATTTTTTTTATTCATTATTACTTTTTTTTTAAATTTAGAGTAATTTTTTAAAACAAAATCTAAAGACTGAATAGTAGTATTTGGACCAGTCATTTTTTTGTTTATATGATTATTTATATCAAGCATAAATGAATTAATTTTATTTTGCGGATCTTTTTTATATCCAACAAAACATGCACCTGTAAAACCAAATAAAGATTTGCAAGAACTAAATGTTACAACATCAGCTAAATTGTGATACTTTTCTATCCCTATTGATGCAGTTGCATCTATAAATAATCTTGATTGTTTTTTTTTTGCGATTTTGCTTAACTCTTGAATATCTATCTTAAATCCTATACTTGTTTCTGTATAGCAGGCGCATATCCAGTCATATTTTTTTTTTATATTTTTGACATTTTGATAATTTATTGTGTCAATTTTTGTTAAAAATTTATAATTTTTTTTTGCATCTAGTAAGATTTTTTTTATTCTTTGTGAGTAATATCCAGTATTTACTAACAATATTTTACCCTTTAAAAAATTTAGCAAGCCAATTTCTATTGCTAAACTTCCAGGTCCTTGGATCGAAACAATTTTATTTTGTCCAGATATTTTTTTTAGCCTTTTAACAACTGAATTAAATTGTTTTTTAAAGTCTTCATCCCCCCTGCTAAAATTTGAACTTAAACCTAATAAATTTTCTATAGGGAAGCTAGGGCTTGGTGTAAAAATTTTTTTATAATTTTTTTTTATTATATAGTTTTTTAATGACAAATTTTTCATTTTAATAATTTACAATAAGCTAGAATTTATTTTCAGAATACTTTCTTATATTACTTTTTAATAATCAAAACAATAAATAAATTAATTAAATAATTTTTTTTAACTCTTTTATAATGGGATCATTAAATCCAAGGTGCTGTCTATTATATTTTCTAATAAAATATTTAACAGATTTTCTTACTTCAATAGTGTTCCACCATTTATCAAAAATATTATAATTTTTGTTTATAAAAATTGCAGCTTTCCTGGGAGAGTCAAAAAAAATATTGTTCTTTTTTAAATACTTGAAAATTTTCTTAGATGATGGTGTTAAATATACATAATTTTTATTAAAAATTATTATAGATGGAAAATTCATCTTCAAAGCTTGCAAAAAAGCAGTTCCATTATATGTAAAAATATTTAATTTTTTATTAAACATATCTTCATAAATTTTTTCTGTAGTTGAGATTTTGAGATTTTTAAATTTATTTTGTAATTTTAACTTCATTTCATTATCAATGCTGTTTTTAAAAGAGGTATCTCGCAAATTTTTAAATCTTAAAAAAACTTCATTTCTAATATTAGGATTTAAATATTTAAAAAAGGAATAAATACTTTTAAAATAAGAGTCGCTTTTAAACTTATCCATGGTTCCACAATCAAAATATAAATATTTATGTGCTGTTTGAGTAAAAAATAAAATGTTTTTTTTTTTAAAATTTGAATTATTCTTTTTTGAATGGGAGTTTAAACCTACAGTTGGTATAATTTTTTTATTATTATTTTTCCAACCCCATGTTAAATAATAGTCGCTTATTTTTATTTCATGTTTTTCTTCAAATATTAATTGGTTTTGGCCATAATTTCCGCCATGTTGTCTGCAAATCAACTTTCCATTATTATTTATCGTTTCGCTTAACCAAATCTTAAATAGATTATCCTTCCAAACACCCACTGCCGTAATAATAGTTTTATGTTTTGGGTAAAAAAAGTTTGCTAACCAAAAGTTTTTTTTAAAATTCTCTACATAAAATTTTGGAATAAAAAAAGGGATTAATTCTATTAAAATTTGTTCAAACTTATTTTTTGATTTAATATTTTGAAAAATTTTTCTCTTTTTGAGTGACACATCCTCAAACGCAAAATACTTTTCTAAAAAAATTGGATAACTAATTGGAATTTTTTTTAACTTAAAAAACAAGTTAAAAATAAATCTATAATTTGAAAAATAGGGTTTATATATAAATACGCTTTTACTTGTAATTAAAAATTTTGTGAAAATTTTTATTATCATACCTAAAAAAATACTGAACAAAACTCTTAAATAATTAACATTTTTCTTATTTTTAAGGATTTTATCTTCAATTTTTTTGATATTATTTTTTTTTATTAATAAATTATAAATAAAAAAATTATACTGATTTGTCATTGAAAGATTTGTGAAATGATTAAGATCTTCTGGAATTATAATTTTATTTTTAAATAGAGAAATTTTATTAATTAAATTTTTATTTTTTAACTTTACTTTCTTAATTATTTGATATCTATTAAAAATTATATAAACAAACCTTGCTAACCAAGGTCCTATTAATATTCTCCATGACCTTTTTTTCCAATTTAAGCCATGAAGTTTATTAAGTCTTGGATAAATAATATTTAGCAGATGTTCATAATATGCATTACATAGTTTATCGCTTTTCTTATTGTTATTAAAATTAAATTTATTAAAGTTATCTATTTCGTTTACAATTTTTTTATTAATCATATTAAGTTTTATTCCTCAAAGTATTTGAAATTAATTTTTGAACCATATTAATTCCATTTAATTTAATAATTTTTTTTGAGATATTATTTTGAAGTCTTATAAATTTTTTGTTTAATAAAATTTCATTAAAAAATTTGTCTAGTTGAACATCGTTATTTAATGGAGGTAGTAACTTTCCATATCGATTTTTTAAAAAATATCTAATATTGCTTCTCTGATGTTTGGCTCTAACGATATATAAAGGAATACAATTAAAATATGCGCATTCATATACTGTTCCACCGCCACCAGTTACAACAAATAAAGACCTTGATAAAATGGAGAAAATATTATTTAGATTTGTGTAAATTTTTATATCTAATAGTAAATTTTTAATTTTTTTTATTACTTTTTTATCTACACCATGACCAACAATTAAATTTATTTTAAAATTATATTTTTTTAAAAACGGATATAAACGTTTGATAGTATTAAGTATTTCATTTGAATTAACCTCGCCACCACCCAGGGTTATCGTAAAATTATTTCTTTTATGAATTGGTTGAGGTTGATATCTAGTAATATTATTTTTAAATATTTTGTATTTAGAACCTACGTATTTAATACCATATTTAATTTTTTTTTTTTTATTTTGGCTCCCTGAAACTATGGCATTAATTATTAAGTTTGCATAATTTTTTGAGATATTCTTAAAATCTTCAAAAACTATTATTTTTGTTTTTTTATATCTATAGGCTTGTTTTAATTCACTTATTGAAATTAATGCAGTGTCAAAAATTATTGCATAATAATTTTTTTTTTTTAGAATATTTAGAAATTGATTTTTTTTAAAAAAGATTGCATTTTTTGCTCTTTTTTTTAAGAATAGATATCCGTCATATTCTTTTTTAATTAGAAAATCTAAATCAGTATTTAAATTTTTTTTTAAAATTTTTTTTAGTTCGATAGCTCTGTAAAGGTGACCGTAACCTAATTTACTACCTCCATCTACTCTATAAATGATTTTTTTTTTCATTCATGAATACTGAGATTTTAAATCACCCATTGTATCTTTGATTGCATCATATATCTTATATGGTCTTCGTTTTAAAACCTTCAAAAAACCATTATTTTTCATTTTCATTTGGTGAGTTTCATTTTCTACTCTTGGATTTTTAATATGTTTAATTACGATATGTTTATTATTCAATTTACTATATTTTTTTATCATTTCAGATAAATTTTTTATTGATACTGTTTCTGAAAATTGATTATAGACGTTATATTTATTGTTAATTTTTAAAGATAAAGAGTTGCATAAAGAGTCAACAACATCTGACAAATGAATAAAAGGTTTTTTTTGTAAACCTTTTCCATAAATTAAAATTGGTTTTTTATTTATCGAGTTAAATATAAAACGGTTTACTACCACTCCAAAATAATAATCATGATCAAATCTATTTTTGAAAAACTTATTTTTTTTTGTTTCTTTAGTTGATGTGCCAAGAGTTATAGCAGTTCTAAAATCATAAATTGTCATACCCCATAGTCTATTTGCTAACCAAAAATAATTACAATCATTGGATTTTGTAATATGATACCATGAGCCACCCAATGATGAGAAAGGTAATGAAAAATTTTTAATATTTATAAAACCTTCTGGAATCTCAAAGTTAGGAGCTCCGTAAACTCCCGTTGTTGTGGTTGAAATAAATTTCACCTTTTTTTCCATATTTAACTCTTTGAGAGACCATAATAGATTTAAAGTTGAAATATTATTATTTTTAGACGTAAAAACACTTTTTTCTAAACTTTTATTTGCATATGGAGCAGATGGTTGAGCTGCTAAATGAAGTATAGCATCCGGTTTGAATTTCTGAATTAATTTTTTTACTTTATTTTTTTCTAGTAAATCTAATTTAATAAAATTAAATTTGGTATTTAATTTGATTTTTTTTAATTTACCTATCCTAGCCTTCATGGAAAAAATTTTAGTTTCTGAGTTTGATCCAACTTCATTAACCCATTTTCTTCTCGATAAATTATCTATACCTAAAATTGTAAGTTGTCTTTTTGAGAAACATAATTTCAGAAAAGTTGGCCATCCAATATATCCGTCGCAACCAGTAATAATTATTTTCATTGCTTATTTTATCCTATCCCATGTTTTAGTAATTTGATTAAGTGAAATGTTAATATCAAAATTATTTTTCATTAAAATAGTATTAACTAATTTTAAGTCTTCTTTATAGTCTATTGTTATCCTTAATTCTCGATATTTAATATATTTACGAGAATTAACAAAAAAACCTTTAAAACGATTATGATTTTTTTCATCCATAAAGAATTTGCATGTATGCTGTCTAAAATTATACTTTTTAGAGTTTCTTACATATTTAGATGTTTCTTTTAGTTTTGATGCCTTTACAATTCGTATCGCAAATCCTCTGGGGAAAGTTTTACTTTGAATATTGTCTAAATAATCTAAATTTTTTTTGAAAAATAAATTAAGGTACTTTAAAATATAGTCTCTTTCGACTAAAGGATTATCACTAGTAAGGCTTACTATATATTCGATATTATATTTTTTAGCACAATCTAAAACTCGTTTTATTAAATCATCTTCGCTACCAGCAAAAAAATTTATTCCTTTTTTTTTACACAAATTAATAATTTTTTTGTCTTTGGGATTTTTTGTTGTTGCAACAATTTTTTGTATTTTGATTGATGAAAGTCGATTTAGTAAAAAATCAATAACTGTTAAATCACCAATTTTTTTAAATATTTTGTTAGGATATCGACTTGATTGTGTTCTTGCCTCTATAATAATCGCTGTTTTTTTTAATTTTCTTCTAAATTTTTTTAACATCAGAATGCTTTATTAGTGCATTTTTTGGAATATTCTTTTTTGCATATAGTTTTTTGAAATTATTGAAATTTAATATACTCAACCCTTTTTTGTTAAACGGTCTCAAACAAATTGAGTTAGATGTATCAATTTTTTCATTTTTTTTTATATTTACAGTCGTATAAATTGATCTTCTGACCGTACCTTTTAATTTTTTTTCTATTTCTAAACAATTTTTTTCGTACTTTCCTAACATACTTTGGATTATATTAATTCTTTTAATCATTTTTTTAAATTCAGTTGCAGAAATTGAAACAGAAAAATCTCCAACATTTTTATCAGATTTACTGATTAAAAAATGTTTTTCAATATAAGTCGCTCCAAGTACAGATGATAATTCACAGCTTAATGAACCTGCTGAATGATCTGAGTATCCAATTTCCCAATTGGTTTTATCTTTCAAATACTTTACAGAAAGTAAATTTAAATATTTGTCAGGTGTCGGGTATGATGAAACGCAATGCATCAATATAATTTTTTTTTCTTTAAAAATTTTTTTTAAATATAGAATTTCTTCCATATTTGACATTCCTGTAGAAATAATAACTTTTTTTTTAGATTTTTTTAACTCATTAAGCATGGGATAAAAGTTTATATCGCTTGATGCTACTTTATAAAAATCTGTACATTTTTTTAGCTCTTTAACTGACTCTATATCAAATACAGAAACACCGAATCCAATTTTTAATTTTCTTGAAAGTTTATACAAGTCTTTTATTTGATTTAAATTTAAACAAATTTTTTTTAATCTTTGAATTTGGTATTTGTCATTACCTTTAACTAGAGATTTTAATTTGCTATGAACAAATTTTTCTGGATTTATGTGCTGAAACTTAACGTAATCAGCTCCTGCTTCTTTTGCTTCATAAATAGCCTTTTTAGCTTTGGCAAAGCTACCATTATGATTATTTCCTATTTCCGCTATAACTTTAATTTTGTTCATGAAAAAAATTTTTTATAAATTTGCAAATTTTTTTAACATCTTTTGTCGTCATCTTTGTATGTAATGGTAAGGTTATTAATTTTTTAGCAAGAAGTATGGAATTTGTTATATCTGATTTTTTTGAAAATTTTTTAAATAAATAATGATTTGATAGAGGTGGATCCCAATGCACACTTATACCAACATTTTTTTCTCTCAAATACTCTGCTAAACTGTCTCTTACTAACTGATTTTTTAATATTATAACAAAGTAAATAACCGATCTATTTGTTGTAAAGTTACTATACTGAAAATTAATTTTTTTAATATTTTTAAGAAACTTCTCGTATTCTTTTATCAATATGTTCCTTTTATTTATAAAATAATTTAATTTTTTTAATTGAGTTATGCCGACTGCGGCCTGTATCTCGGTCATTCTGTAGTTATTTCCAAGTTTTTTTATTTCATAAACCCAAGATTTTGCATTTTTTTTTCTATCATATGACGATTTACTCATTCCGTAGCTTTTTAACTCGTTTATATTTGAAATTAATTTTTTTTCTCTACTGACCACCATACCTCCCATACCAGCGCTTGTTATCATTTTAGTTGGTCCAAAACTAAATACTGCAGCATAGGATTTTTGACCAACATAAGTTTTATTTTCGTCAGTCGCTCCGAGTACATGTGCAGCATCTTCTATTAATTTTATTTTAGGATATTTTTTAAGTATTTTTTTTATTGAATTAATTGGCTGAAGATAACCATTGAAGTGCGTGACAATTATAGCGCCAGTATTTTTATTAATTTTTTTTTTTAATGAATCTAAACAAATATCAAAGGAATTTTTTTTTAGGTCTATAAAAACTGGTTTTAAATTTTGTTGCAAGGTCACTAATCCAGAAGAAATAAAATTGAAAGAACTTATTATTATTTCACTTTTTGGTTTTAAATCTAAACTCTTTAATACTAATTCCAAACCTGCCGTACAAGATGAAACTGTGGTTGCGTTTTTATAATGAAATTTATTTTTAAAATTATTTTCAAATTTTTTAACAACCGGTCCATTAATCAGCCATTGTCTGTTATAAATTTTTTTTATTTCTTTGAATTCGTTATGATCTAGGTTAGGTTGACTCAAAAAAAACTTCATTAATTATATAATTCTTTTAATTCTCTGTTGTAGTTACTATAACTTTCTTTGCTTTCTACTTTGCATTTTTTACTTTTTATAGCCTTATATAACTCTTTTGTTCCAGTGGAGATATTAAATTTAGTTTTGAATTTTAGAATTCTTCGAATTTTATCAAAGTTTACATGATAATCTCTATTATCAGTAATATCTTTTTCTACTTTCAGATTACTAGATTTGCTATGTTTTAAGATTATCTTAGCCAAATCTAAAATTCTAAGATTAAGTTTATTGCATCCTACATTAAAAATTTGGTTTTTAACTTTTTTAATAGGTGCTTCTAATACTAAATTAATTGCTTTTGCCGCATCATAAACATGTACATTAGGTCTAAATTGTTTTCCCCCAAAAACTCTGATGCTCTTGTTTTGTGCAACCAGTAATGTAAAAATATTTGCTACTAAATCAAATCTTTGTCTTGGAGAATAACCAAACACAGTAGCTAATCTTAAAATAGTTGGACAGAAATTTTTTTCCTTTAATTTTAAAATTTCCTTTTCACAATTAAGTTTACATTCAGCATATAAAGAAATTGGATTTTCTTTCGTTTTTTCATTAATTTGTCTTCTGCCGCTTGATAAACCGTAAACACTGCACGAACTTATAAAAACATATCTTTGTATTTGAAGTAGTTTTGCTACCTCTGCCAAATTTTTTGATTTAAAATAGTTTTCGGCTATAGTTTTTGTAGGATCAAGTTCACAGGCTGGATCGCCTACTATACCCGAGAAATCTACTATGGCATCTATTCCAAAAGCGATTTTTAGTATTTTTTTTGTATCACCGCTATCACCTTTGATTACTTTTAAATTTTTATTTTTTTTAATATTAGAAATTGATTTATATCCAAATTTAAATAAATCATAAATAATTACATAATAATTTAATTTTAAGAGCATTTTAGCTAAAACGCTACCGATATAACCGGCGCCGCCTACTAAAAGAACTCGCTTTTTTTTAGAATTTTTAAAATATAAATTTTGCCCCTTATATAAATTATCAAAATTAGAAAAATATATTAAACCAGTTATATTATTATCAATATCAGTAATTGGAGCTCGAAGCCTTGCATTATCTTTAAGTTTTTTTATCTTATCTTTTAAAGAAAGGTTATTTTTCACAACAAACGGTTTTTTATTTAAAATTTTAAAAATTTTAGTTTTGAGAGTAAATTTTTTTTGTACTAGTGCACGTTTTATATCACCCTCTTGTAGATACCCATGTATTTTCTTATTTTTTAAAACCAATAAAACTCTACACTCATGTTCAGTAATTTTTTTTATAGCGTCTAAAATCGAAATATTACTATTAACAGTAATTAATTTTAAATTTTTTAAAATTTTCATTAAATAAACTCTCTTATCAAATTATTTTTTTTTAAAATTTTTAATATCCTATTTATTCTATTTGGATTTTGTTTTATTTTTATTGATAATTCTTTACCATCAATATTTTTAGAAACATAAGCTAAAATATCTAAAATAATTCTTTTATTTTTAGTTTTTATACATTTGCCACTTAAATGTTGAGTTAAATTATATTTTTTTAAAAAAGGCTCACATTTAACTGTTTTATAGAAAATTGAATTATTTTGAATTTCATCAATAACCTTTACCATGAGATTTAGAGACTTTTTTAAATTTTTTTCATTAATAAAATTTAAGTTATCATCAGAAGTATGATATTCTTTAAAGTCACCAAATCTCGACCGACAAAGTGTAACAAAAGGCAAGTTTAAATTTTGACATCCAAATTGTCTCTCGTTACTGCCTCTAAACAAAAAACTAAGTATTTTTTTATTTTTTTCTTTTTTTAAAATTCTATCCAAAATGTGATCGGAATAGGTATTTTCATTTATACTTTTTATCAAAGTAAAAGGCTTGCTATCTCCGACACAACTAAGGTTAATACCTGCAATTAAATTTTTTTGAATATGATTAAAATTTTTTTTTATATAAGCAATTGCACCTATAGTCTCCGGTATGAGTAATAATCTTACTGTATACTTAGATGGTTTGAGAATTTTAGATAATGCTGTTATCACTAGAGGACCAGACAATTCGTTATTTGCCATTGATGGGTGGCAAATATAAGACGTGATTAAAATTTCTTTTTTGCTCTTACCTTTTATTACAAGTTCTGAATAAGGAATTTTTCCTTTCTTAAGTTCGCTGTCAATAAAAACCTCATATTTTTTTTTTTTATTTAATTTTTTATAATCATTATAACTCATACAGAAACCCCAATCTTTCTTATAATAAGAAGTTATATAGGGTATCGAATTTGGATTTGATTTATCAAAAAATAATTTTTCTTTTAAATTTTTGAAACTGATCTTTTTACTAATTTTTCTTGAGTAACCTACCAAATGTAAATTATGTTTCTTAAATTCACAAAATTTATTTCCACTTCCATCACTTATATAAGCATTTTTGACATTCCATTCTAATGGAATTTGCCAATCAAAAAATTTATCAAACGAATTGAAATATTTTATTTTAAAATTTTTATTAATTTTTTTTAAATAATTTAAAGTTGTAATGTTTCCCTTGCCGCTTAAGCTTCTGCATATTGGAAATAAATCATTAGCCCATCGCATCATATATATTTTATTTTTCATATCAAAAATGTAATTCTATTGAATTACTTTTAGTATTATATAATTTTTTACTTAGATTAAAGCACATTAAATTTTTAGTTAATTTATAATTTACAATTTTAATGTTAGAATTTTTGCATAATAAACACCATTTATATTTCTTATAAAAGTTAATTAATTTTTTCTTACAGATCAAAATAGCAAATTTTTTTTTTTTCTTTATAAATTCATTATTTACTTTTATCAAGCTACTCCCAATCTTCTGATTTCTAAATTTCTTATTTACTAAAAAACTATCAAATAAATAAAAATTTTTTTTATAAATAAAATCTTTTCTTTTAATTTTCTTTTTTAATATTAATTCTTTTGTCTTTAATAGATTATATCCAATTATTTTTTTTTTATTAAAAATAATAAAATGAATATCTTGACTATTAAAAGTTTTTTTAAAGAAACTCAATTGAGAATTAAAGTTTTTGTTCCAAAATTGCATTTTAAACTCACATATTTGACTAATAATATCTTTACTAAGTAGTTTGCTTTTAATTTGTGTAATTTTCATTTTTTTTTAAAAAATTAGAAATTTTTTTAACTGTATTTTTACTAGATAAGCAATAATAATTTGGATTATTAACTTTTATTGTTACTTTTTTTTTAAATTGAATTAATTTTTTTAATGAATTGTACGTTTTTATTCTATATTTTTTTAAATTTTTAATACCATAAAACCATTGATCATTTATACCGCCTGGATCAATAAAATAAGAAATTTTTTTATTGCCAAGTAATTCAACTATCATCGTTGATGCAAAAGACAATACAATCTGACTTTTAAAAGCCCAACCGTAAGTAGAGTTTAAACTTTGATCATTTACAATTATATTTATATTAGAGTCAGCTAAAATATCTTTTTCTCTAGAATCTCCCTTGAAATAATTATGGTGCTTATAATAAAAATTCCTCTCAGGAAAATCATATGATAACCTTTTTATCCAGGGCAAAAATTTATTGTAATAACTATTGTGAAAATCATTATTAATACATCCTCTGGGCCAGGGTGCATTTATACCTATTATCAAAACATCTATATTTGGGATTTTTTTTAGATCATTTTTTTGCTTAAACCATGAGCTCTCCATGAAAAAGGATCCGACTGGTATGAAGGATTTAATTTCACCTCCCAATCTATTACAAATTTTACCATGATTTTTACCAAGGGAAAAAAATATATCCGTAAAAATATAACAACTCAGTGATAATATGCAGATGTTTTTTTGAAAACATGAAGTTTTTGATCCTCCGTTTTCTTTAAATAAATAATTTTGCAAAACATTCGTATCATAAAATCTATAATTAAAATAATATTTTCCACGATAAATAGAATAAATTTTTTTATATTTAATATAATCGTAGATAATATTTTTAAAAATATAAAAAATATTTGTTCTGCAGAATAATGAGTAAAAAAAAACCTTGTGTAAAAAAAGTAGTAAAAGAATTCTATTTTTAAAGCTTAAATCTATAAAATTTAGAAAATTTTTTTTTGTATTTAAAAAAAATATATTTTTATTTTTTACATTTAGATTAGAATATCCTAGAAATAAAATTTTTCTGAACTTTTTAGCAAATAATGTATGTCTTTTTACATCAGTTGATGAATAAATATTTTCACATATTAAATCAAATTTTTTCGGGGATACTTTTCGATAAATAAAATAGTTTATTACTAAGAAAATTACTAATATTAAACACTTTATATAATCAACAAATATATAAAAAAATTTAAATCCACTAGTAAATTTTTTTTCTTTGAATTGATATGAACGAAACATGATCTGCTTTGATCTTTTTTCTAAAATGCTTTTGGGGACATTTATTATTTTAGAAGCATCTAAAAATAATTTTTGATAAAGATCAGATTTTCTAAAATATGTATCAATAAAAAAAATAAGATCTTGTATTATTGGATATACTTTTTTTTTCTTACTTCTATAATAAAAAATATTGGATAATTTCATTTTTTTGTTCATATTTTGAACATGTATACTGTTCATTAATTGAACTGTAAATAAAAATTATTATTTTAAAAATTAACAAAAATTAGGCTATTTAAACTTATTCTCACTTAAAACGCCAATTGAGCCAGTCTCTTCGAGTGCAAGTATGATTATTTTTTTGTTTTTTTATATATTTGATGTCTCTAATTCTTTCAACCACAAAAATAGGTTCAATATAATAAACTTTGTTAAAACTTTTATAAAAATAAACTCATTAAAACTTTAAGGTTTGAAAAAGCTGAACTTTTAATATACTAAATTTTAAAATCATGACAAAAGTTCTCATTATTGGTGGCAGTGGATTTTTAGGATCACATGTAGCCGACTATTTTACAAAAAAAAAATATGACGTAACAATATTTGATCAAACAAAATCACCTCATTTAAAAAAAAAACAAAAGTTTATCTTTTCAAATTTAAAAAATTTTAAAAATCTTGAAAAAGCTATAAAATCATCTGATATCGTTTATCATTTTGCTGCGATATCAGATATAGGTGAATGTATTTCGAAACCTTATGAAAGTGCGGAAATTAACATTTCTTCAACATTAAAAATACTAAATTATTGCGTTAAATATAAAATAAAAAGATTAGTTTTTGCTAGCACTATTTATGTTCATAGTGACCAAGGAGGATTTTATAGAATAACCAAACAAGCAGCTGAACAATATATTGAAGAGTATAATAAAAGATTTAATTTAAATTATACAATATTAAGATTTGGAACCGTTTATGGACCAAGATCTGGAAAAAAAAATAATTTGACTAGAATTATAAACGAGGCCTATTCAAAAAGAATACTTAAATATTCTGGAGGGACTGATAGAGCTGTTAGAAGATTTATTCATGTAAATGATGCCACTAAAGCTAGTTATAATATTTTAAAAAATAAATTTAAGAATAAAAATGTTTTAATAACTGGTACTAAAAAAATTAAAATTACTAAAGTCATGGAGTTTTTGTCTCAAATGCTCAATATTAATAAAAAACCTATATATGAAAAAAAAACAGAAAATGGACACTATGATATTACTCCTTATACTAAGAAAAAAAAGCCGGAAATAAAATATCCATTTAGACGTAGTATAGATATAAAAAAAGGATTAACTGAATTAGTAAAAAAATTAAAACCTAAATCATATTTAAATTTAGACAAATAAATTTTATTTTAAGCCTCTAATTAAATTTTCTATAACCTTTGCATTTGTTCTCTCGACACTTTCTACAGTATTAAATGCATTATGTGCGCTATAAAAGTTATTATTAATACTTAATAATTTATTTTTTTTGTTAATTGGCTCCTTCTCAAACACATCTAGACCAGCATTCTTTATTAATTTTCTTTTTAAGCAATATATAACAAATTTTTCGTCTAATACTGGGCCTCTTGCAATATTAATAATTATAGGTTGATTTTTTAGAAATTTTTTATGTTTAAATGTAAACATTTTTTTTGATGTTTCGTTTAAATTAACAGCAAAAAAAATATAATTACATTTTGATAATAAAGTATTAAATGTAAGGTAATTTTTCATTTTTTTCTTTAATTTTTTTGTATCATTAATGAAAACGTTACATCCTAGAGCTTTTAAATATTTTGCAATTTTACTTCCTATTCTACCATGACCTACTATTCCTGCATTTTTTCCAATTAAACTTTCGCCTGAGTACTTAGTCCATTTTTTTGTTTTCGATATATTTATCTCACCCAAACCCCTCGTAAGATACAATAAAATACTAATAGCATAAGCAGCTACTTCGCTAGTAAATGCATCTTTTACATTATATACTTTAATATTCCTTTTTTTTGCGGAGATAACGTCTATCGAATCTATTCCTGTTCCCCATTTAGAAATTACTTTTAATTTTTTAGCTTTCGACAATACATCTAGGTTAAATTCGTCATCCCCACAAATCACACCATCATATTTATGAATATATTTTTTTAATTCTGAAGAACTAAAGCATTGTTTAGGCATTTTGCAGTCATACAAAATATTATTTTTTTTTAAAATTTTTTTATAAATATTTATTTTTTTAATAATTGACTGCCAAGTAATTAAAATTCTAAAATTTTTGTTAAGAGATTTTTTCATTAATTCAAAACTTATAATCTTTAAAAAGCTTACTAGCAAATTGAAACTGCCATGTTTCATCAATATCAATATTTTCGGGAAACTCTAAACTTATAGGAAGAAAACTATTACTGACTATTTTTCCTTCCGAATACATATAATCACGATCAACAATATTTATAGCGAAATTTAAAGCTAAATATTCTGGAAGAGTTTGTGATGGAGGATGATTGTTGGGATTATAATTTAATGCTTTATTTTTGTACCAAAGATATTCTTTTACTTTTGAAACAGTTGCCAAAGTAATATCTTTTTTTCTTTTTTTTTTAAAAAATAAATTAATTGCCCCTTTCAATGTTTTGTCTTTTAAAAAAGGAGATGTTACATGAAGATAGCAAACATATTTTGTATTAACCTTTGAGGCTAAGTAGCTATAGACTTTTTTCATCTGAACTTTGCTATTAGCAAATTTTTTTGGTCTATAATCTATTTGAGCATTGTATTTTTTTCCAATTTTCAAAGATTGTTTACAATCTGAACTTAAAAAAATATTATTTGTGCCAAAGATACGTTTAATTTGTTTTAATTTAATTTCTAACAAATTTGAATGACCAAATTTTCTGATATTTTTATTTTTTATTCTCTTACTACCTTTTCTTACGGCAATTACAAAAGTTACATCTTTGATCAAATTTGTCCTCCATCAACATTAATTGAGGTGCCTGTGATATAGCTAGATAAAGATGATAATAAAAATAAAATAACTAAAGACTGATCTTGAACAGTACCTAATCTTTTTAAAGGTATTGACGATGTTAGTTTTTTTATTTGTTTTTTTGTCATAGATTTTGACAACATTTTTGTTGCTGTTTGACTTGGTGAAATACAGTTCACCCTAATATTATATTTACCAAATTCATGTGAGAGTTGTTTTGCAAGACCAATTAATCCAGATTTACTAGAAACATAATGAACTCCACTTACTAAACTTTTTCTATGTCCAGCAATTGAAGAAACATAAACAATTGATGAATTCTTGGAAATTTTAAAATTTTCTTTTAAAATCTTACTGATAATAAAAGCAGATGTTAAATTTACTGATAAAACTTTATTCCAGTTTCTTAAAGTAACATTAGAAATACTTTTAACCTCATTGATGCCAGCACAATGAACAAATCCGTGTATTTCTTTATTTTGTTTTGATATTTTTTTTGTTATTTTTTCTAAATCTCTCTGATTAGTTAAATCACATCTGTAAAATCTATGATTATATTTTTTTTTTCTACCTATTAAAATTAAATTACAATTTAACAAACTGAGATAATTAAAAACCTCTTCACCAATTCCGCTACTATATCCAGTTAAAACAAAAGTTTTATCTTTAAGATCCTTAAAAAATATATCCTTTGAAATTTTTGGTTGAAACATTATTTGTAAACATGTTCAACATCTGGTGCGGTTACGGCAAATCTAATACCTGGTTCATTTCCTATGCAGGTAATTTGATGAAAAGTATTTTTTGGTACATTTACAATTGAACCCTCGCTAACTTCCATATCTCCTTGACCCTCAATAAACCATTTCCACTTTCCTTTTAAAATTACCCAACATTCGGCTACATTTGGATGTTTGTGCAACCGATTTCCTTCCCCTGGCAATTGTTGAATTGCTACACCGCCGAAAACTTCATTATAAGTTAGTCTAACTGCCCAAGATTCTTTATATCCATATTTTTTTTTGAGATCCTCTATTAAAATACTGTTAAGATTTTGATAATTACTTATGTCAACAGATGATACACCGTCGTCTTTTAAAACTTCATTTACATTTGATGAGCTTTTCATCGTGAAAATATTATAGTTTAAAAGTTAAAAAAATGCAAAAAAAAATAAAAAAAATAATTACATTAAGACATTATAAATCTTAAATATAAAATATATTTTAAAATTTATTTTTTTAAAATTTTAGATTAGGATATGTTTTTTCCAATTATTTAATAAAAATTTTTTCAGTGCATAAATCAAGCCAATTGGGCTATTAGTACTGGTCAGCTGCACGCATTACTGCGCTTCCACATCCAGCCTATCAACGTGGTGGTCTACCACG
>MDSW01022337.1_pt1 | contig 22987 bp, 31 predicted proteins | sample 811171 | NCBI WGS metagenome assembly MDSW01 (sample SAMN05326641, study PRJNA326480) | marine metagenome | isolation source: seawater | place: Atlantic Ocean: North West | collected 2012 | reverse complement strand
GAAACATAGATCTTACAAAATATAGTGGCAGCAAGGCAAGAAGCTGGGGGCGTGGCAGTGCTGGTGTTCCTAGCAGCCTAATTAAAAAGGCCAAAGAGCATCCGATCCTCGTTGTCTCCAGAGTCGATTCTTATGAGCAGTGTCGAGACTTAATAGCTAATGGATACGCCGTGACTATCGCCAGCTCGCAAGGTTTTAGCTCGAAGAGAGACAAAGAGGGTTTTGCCAAGCCGGAAGGAGAATGGCATCATCAAATGTCGGTGCTTGCTGTAGACGATGCCTATAGAAGGCCCGGAGGTTTAGTTCAAAACTCGTGGGGTACTTGGAACGGAGGCCCAAAACGTCACGACCAACCTGATGGATCTTTTTGGGTAGATGCAGACGTTTTAGAAAGGATATTCAGCGAAGGAGATTCGTGGGCTTTTTCAAGCTACGAGGGATTCAAGCCTCAAAAACTTAACACGAGAATTATATAATGAAAAAAAGTACAATAATTCTATTGGCGCTTTTGTTAGTAACCTTCATTCCATCTTTCTCTATTGGTGGTGGAGGATCTGAATTAAAAATAGACGCCAACCAAGCAGAAGGGTTTGTTGCGTTCATAGCCAACACTACCAAAAAGCCAGAGCAAAATAAAAATGATGGTATCGATCCAGATGTAAACAAATGCGCATGTAAAGGCACGGGCGTCATAGAGCATCTTGACGGTCATAAAACACCTTGCCCCTACCATTCGAAAAACAATGACGCAGATGTAAAGCGGGCCAAGCAAGTGCTTTTCTTCACAGCCAAGTGGTGTGGTCCCTGTGCGAGATTCAAAGCCAGTCAAATTCCAATTCTGAAAAAATCTGAATGGATTGTGTCTGAAGATGAAAACGCTATGATCAGAATCTTGGATATTGACAAGCACAAAGACCTTTGGAACAAGTACAAAGAGAGTAATTCTGTGCCTCAGTTTATTCTGATCGAAGACGGCAAGAAAACCAACAAGCTAATTGGATACCAAAGTGCGACTAAGGTTGCCAACCTGTACAACAAAAAATGATAGACCAAGCGTTTAACATGGCTCGAAAGATACTCGGCTCGCCAGATGGGTATTGTTTTGACAATAAATTCTGTGTAAAAATTCACGGACATACAAATATTTCTATTGACAATCAGCAAGATTGTGTTAAGATAAGATTCTCAAACAACAGACCAATTCTTATCATTAGAAAGGTTTTAAAACTCTCTTTGGGCGTTTCTGGTGTTGACCTAAGAGAAGACGGCGGAACCTTAATCGTGGATAACTTTCCTGACATTCCTTTTAAATACGAATGGATAGACAATGATCAATAAAGTTTTGATTAAAGAAAAAATCAATAACACTTTCAAAAACCGCGAAAGAAACAGAATAGCCAAGCAGTGTCTTGAGTTGGCAACTGAATGGGATTCTAAATATCATAAATTAGATGCAGCCGTAAAATCCAGCAGAACATACCTAGATAATTTCAATTGTTGCTATCAGTATATTGTTGATAATTTTGATAAAAGTAAAGTTAAGACCTTCAGTATCTGGGCTATAATATTACCTACGATAATCAGTTATGTGGCAAAGTGGGTAACACAGTGGGTTATTGACCTGCTCGAAGAATAATTGATGTGTTAAGTTAATGCAACCTTGAGGAAGTAATATGCAAGTACGTAAACGTAACTCCGTCCTAGAAGACTACAACGTAGAAAAAATCCATAAAGTATTAGAATGGGCAACTGAAGGCATTAATGGAGTCAGCGTTTCAGACATTGAAATGAATGCTGAACTCTCTCTGCGAGATGGAATCTCTTCAAAAGAAATACATCAAATCTTAATTAAGTCTGCCAACGACTTGATTTCTGAGTCGAGTCCCAATTACCAATATGTGGCCGCTAGACTTCTTAATATGTCTCTACGCAAAGATGTGTGGGGACATGCTAGTACACCCCCACAGCTTCTACATCACATAGAGATTAATGTAGACAATGGTATCTACGACCCTCGAATCCTAGAGAAATGGGATGCTGCCTCGATCAACAAGATGGCTGGCTTCATGAATCATAAAAGAGACGATCTTTATACATATGCTGGATTGCAGCAGATGGTAGACAAATATCTAGTAAAAAACAGAATGACTGGGCAGGTGTTTGAAACCCCGCAGTATGCCTATCTTATTATCGCCATGTGTCTATCCGACACAATACAAGAGGTAAAAGATGCGTATGATTGCTATTCAACTTTCAAGATTAATTTACCCACACCTATCATGGCTGGCGTTCGCACGATCAAGCGTCAATTTGCAAGCTGCGTACTGGTTGATGTTGACGATGATCTAGACGGAATCTTTTCGTCTGTCCACGCTGTCGGGAAATACACAGCCAATCGTGCTGGTATTGGTCTAAATACTGGCCGCATCCGTCCAATCAACTCCCCTATTCGTGGGGGTGAGGTGATTCACACAGGGCTTATCCCATATCTAAAATGCTTCGAGACCGCAGTAAAGTCTACAACCCAGAATGGTCTTCGTGGTGGGTCCGCCACGGTTCATATTCCTTTCTGGCATTATGAGATCGAAGACGTTATGGTACTCAAGAACAACGCTGGAACTGACGATAATAGGGTAAGGAAGCTAGACTACTCTGTTCAATTTTGCAAGTTGTTCTATGAGCGATTGGTTGCAAATGAGGATATTACTCTTTTCAGCCCTCATGAGGCTAAGGGTTTGTACGAAGCTTTTGGAGACAATGAAAAATTTGAAGAGCTGTACAAAAAGTATGAAAACGCTCGGTCTCTTCAATTTAAGAAAAAAATACCCGCTAGAAAGTTAGCTGAAATTTTTGCAAGAGAGAGACTGGAAACAGGCCGTATTTATTCTATGAACATCGACAACGCCAATGAAAACGGGTCTTGGAATGTTCCAGTGTATATGTCCAATCTGTGTCAGGAAATTATCCACCCAACAAAACCTATATCATCTATTTCTGACGAAGAAGGTGAAATTGGCATCTGTATACTATCAGCCTTGAATCTGCTGGAACTAAATAGCGATGAAGATATTCAAGTTGCCTGTCGTCAAGCGGTTAGATCGCTAGAGTCCGTCATTGACTATCAGGACTATCCAGTAAAAGCGGCAGAAAACTTCACTAAAAATAGGAGGTCGCTGGGTATTGGTATCACAAACTTTGCTGGTTACATGGCAAAGAACAAGCTTCTTTATTCCGACCCAGACGCTCTGCAACATGTTCACGATGTAATGGAAAAAATACAATGGAATTTAATCAACGAGTCTTGCAATCTTGCAAAAGAGCTTGGTCCATGCGCAAAGTTTAGTGAAACTAAATATGCTGACGGACTGCTTCCTATAGATTGGTACAAAAAAGAGGTTGACAAACTCGTTAAGCCAAAGTATAATATGGACTGGGAAGGGCTTAGAAAGAGAATTAAAGAATACGGTCTGCGTCACTCAACACTGTCAGCAATCATGCCATGCGAGTCTTCCAGCGTAATACAAAACAGTACCAATGGTATAGAGCCTGTACGAAATCTTTTGTCATTCAAAAAAGCAAAAAATGGTGTACTGAAGCAAGTCGTGCCGAATTATCACAATAGAAAAAATTTCTACACAAAGGCTTGGGATATCCAGAGCAACAAGGATATAATTAGTATCGCGGCAGTCATTCAAAAATTTGTTGATATGAGCATGAGTACGAATCTATACTACAATTACAATCATTATGAAGATGGAAATATTCCTCTTAGCGTGTTAATTAAGGATCAAATTCTGGGTTATAAATACGGACTCAAAAACTTTTATTACGCGAATACCCCAGACGGGGATGGAGAAACAGAGAAAGAAATGAATTGCGACTCAGGAGCTTGCGCAATATGACGAAGTGGTGGTATTGTCCTGAATGTGGGGAAGTAACAGACGAGTTTGAGGCGGTTGGAACGCCTTTGTGTCCAAGGTGTGAACTAGATCAAACAAAAGACACTATGAAAAGACAAGAGCTATTGAAAAAGATTTACAGAATAGAAAAAAGAAAAAAGGAAAATGATGGATAGGCGAACTTTTAATAAAGGTGTGGGTGCTTTTTTTGGAGCATTGTCACTTCCGTTTGGATTCAAATCTATTCCAGCTTCCGTAGCGAAGAACCCGAAGATTTATTATCCTACGAAAGAGTGCATTTTTTTTCGTGCCGATAGTGTACCTTCATTTAGAATATCTACAACATTTGATCTTCCTCAAGTGTTTACTACAGGCCCACTCGAAATGTATGAGAACATCGAAGGAAAACCAGATTTAGATGTAGATGTATCATTTTGGTTGGATAAGGACCACAAGATTGAACGTAAAGTTTATTTTAAAGGCGATAACAAAACATGGAGCGAACTCGTCGAATCACCACCCCCACCGTATAAAGAATTCGGTTTAAATTCGGTTAAAACTTTTGAACCCGGAACAGAAAATAGAATTCCATTAAACGAGCTAAGGTTAGATGCTTTCTACGACATTGCGGTGACATATGACTCTGACTATATTATAACCCTAAAAAATTTCAAAGTGACCAATATTGAGGATTTCAACGCAGATGAAAACGATATTTAATACCAAAAACGTAGATCCTATGACTCAACCCCTTTTTCTGGGCAAGGATCTTGGGGTGCAACGATATGATATTGTCAAGTATCCAATCTTCAAAGATCTTGACAACAAACAGATGATGAACTTCTGGAGGCCGGAAGAAATTGAACTCAAGAAAGATCGGGCTGATTTCCAGACTTTGACTGACAATGAAAAGTTTATATTTACGTCTAATCTAAAATACCAGACCATGCTGGATAGTGTGATCTGTCGTGGAGTACCTACCGTACTGGAGTTCGTTACCAATACCGAGCTAGAAGCCTGTCTCATGACATGGCAGTTTTTTGAAAAGATTCACAGCCAGTCGTATTCTTACATTATTCAAAATGTGTATGCCGACAGTTCAGAGGTATTTGGCGGTATTTACGAAGACAAGGAGATAATGAAGAGGGCCAGCAGCGCCATATCTGACTATAATAATCTAATGGGCATGGCATGCAGCACAAATAAATTGTCAGACATAAAGAAGCAAATATACATGACCATCGTTAGCATAAATATCTTAGAAGCAGTTAGATTTTATGTTAGCTTTATTTGCAGCTTTGCCTTTGCAGAAAACAAAAAGATGGTAGGCAATGCCGATATTATCAAATTGATCAAGCGAGACGAAGCCTTGCACTTAGCAAATACGCAGCAGATTCTTAAAATCTTGCACGCACAGGAAAGCGAAGGCTTTATCACTACCGCTAAGGCATGCCAAGAAGATGCCATCAAGATGTTCGAAAATGCAGCGTCCGAAGAAAAGGAATGGGCATCCTACTTGTTTAAGGATGGGTCAATCATTGGCCTTAGTGAGCAAATAGTACATCAATACATAGACTGGCTATGCATGTCTAGGAGAAAAGCCATTGGACTTCCATACGAAAACGTGGGTAAAAACCCCATTGCCGGTTGGACTGAGCCGTGGATGAATAGCGAATCTGTTCAGGTTGCACCACAGGAACATGAAATCACCAGCTATCAAATTGGTGCAAGTAAAAACGATCTTGAAGATATGGACTTAGGAGACTGCTTATGAACCCCGACAACAAAGCAAGACAAGAGCAACTACTTGGCATGACGAACAAAAGAGCTGGATCTACTACTTGGGTAGATAGAAATCAAAATAAAACTGTAACAGTTGGGCCACACAAAAACCCCAACAAAACAGTAAAAGTAAAAATAATTAAAGACTGGGATTTGCTAGCAAACCTTCCCACTAAGTCTCATAAGTCAGACGCTGGGTGGGATCTATACTCAGTTGAAGGCCCAATGGAGCTAAAACCCGGAGAAAGGCACGCCTTTTATACTGGCGTTGCATTTGAAATACCAGATGGTCATGTTGGCTTAATTTGGCCAAGATCTGGCATGGCGGTAAAAAAGGGTATAGATGTTCTGGCCGGAGTGGTTGATTCTGGCTATAGAGGTGAAGTAAAAGTTTGCCTGTTAAACACAGGGAATAAGCCATGCACAATACGTAAAGGTGATAGAATTGCTCAAATTTTATTTCAAGAAGTTCCTAATTTTGACCTCGAAATTGTTTCAGAATTTTCAACATCGGACAGAGGCGAAGGAGGATTCGGTAGTACGGGATTCTAATCTCAAACCAAGAGGTAAATATGCGTAAGAGGCGACAACAAAGAGAATCTCACTTAAAACCCAAAGTAAAAATACTAACTTCCAAAACGGAGAACCAGAAAAATTACATACGTGGAATAGTAGAAAATGATATCATCTTTTGCTCTGGTCCTGCTGGGTCGGGCAAATCGTATGTCGCTGCTGGTATGGCGGCTCAACATTTGTACAGAGGTGATATTGAAAAAGTGATTATTACTAGACCTTTGGTGTGTACAGGAAAAGAGATAGGGGCGCTTCCCGGTGAGCTACAGGAAAAAATAAGCCCCTATCTTGTTCCAATGAGAGAAAATTTCAAACACTTTCTCGGCCCAGTGAACTATAATGATCTCTACCAGCTTGGCAAGATTTCTTTTCAACCTTTAGAAATGATGCGAGGTATGACTTATCACGACACCTATATGATTCTGGATGAGGCGCAGAACTGCACTTATGACCAAATCAAGATGTTTATAACAAGGATGGGTCAAAACTCCAAAGTGTTAATAAACGGCGACCTGAACCAAACAGATTTACACAGAGGTAGAAGCGGATTAGAAAGCTGCATGAGCAAGTTGGACAATATTGACGGAATTGCAATTTGCAATCTAACCCATGAAGATATTCAAAGGAACGACATCATAGCACAAGTTCTTAGAGCGCTGGAGACATAATGCCTTTACATGACTACTATTGCGAAAGTTGCGGAGCAGAATTTAAAGACGTATATCAAAAATACGAAGATGATCCCCTTACTAAGTGCGATGAGTGCGGTGAAGAGTCTTTACAGAAGATCTTTGCCGCACCTACAGTTTTTGTTAGACAGGAGGCCAAAACCATCGGCCAGCTTGCTGATAGAAACGCAAAAAAAATGGGGCGTAGAGAGGTAGAAGAAAGGGACTTGAAAAACAAAGAGAAAAACAAGTCCGCGATGAGCGAAGCCAAAAAAGAACTTTACGGCAATATAAATAAAATGACAGACTCCCAAAAGAGAAAGTATATTGATAATGGCTGAAAAAGTAGTAATTACTGTCACGGCCCATACCGGCAAAGACAATAATGGTGTATGTTTTTTACAGGCATTTCCTTTGGATGTGGCGAAGTCGCTTGGAATGCCGAACCAGCTAGTATTTAGCAAAACCACCGAGTCAATATCTGATTCGGTGGACGTAATACAAGAAAAATTTAAAAAGATACAAGAGGTTTTAGATGAATGAAAAAGATTTTATAGTTGACAAAGACAGGGCTGAAGGCCAAGAAGAAGTTATACTTTACGACAAAGATGGCAAAACTGTCTCTGAGGAAGAAAGGTTTATTTTCATGAAGGAGATTAGAACTGATCGTGGAAGCAAATACTTTCTGATGTTCAATCAATCCGAGCTAGTAAATCCTCTTGGTGACAATGTGTTTTTTAGAAATTACCACAATCTAAAGCAAAAAAGAGTTGGAGCGAAAGCTGCCAGATTCTATCTTAAGTTCTTACGAGAAAAAAATTCACGATACTTTACTATGTGCAGGAGAGACCTTGATGACTAAAAAAAGAAAAACCGTTAAAGCTAAACCCGCTCAGACTGTAAAGTCAGAGCTTACTGAAGTGGAAAAGTTTTATGTGGAGCAAAAATGCAGAGACGGCGTTTCTCTGGAAGAGATCCAAAGCGTAATCAAGCCAGTGGCTTTGGTTGAGCAGGTGTACAAGCAGACGGCTGCTGAAATGCAGGAAACAAGCAAGCCCAAGGCCAGTGACATGTTCGGTCGCAATGAAAGATACGGAGCTGTCGTGATGACGCAAAACGCATCAGAGTTTGGCGACAATAACAAAAAACCCGTTGCGAGCAACAACAGTGAAACAAAAGCGCCGCACATCCACAAATTCCGCTAGTGAGAAAAAGCCTTACAAATCAATTTACAAAGAGGGCTATGTAACTCCTGCGAATTATATAACCGAGCTTGTTTTTGAAAAGAGGAACGAAGCTTTTAACTCTGGCAAGTGCCCAGAAAGATTCTGGACCGATCCTAAGTACACAGGTCCGTACAAAGGTCAAGTTATTCAGGCTGGCAGACTCTTAAAAAAGTACAAAGCTAATTGGATAATAAAAGCTATCAAAGCTCCTGAGTCTAAGTATATCCACAAATTGCAGGACAAGAAGCTTATACCTATCATAGAAAAGTTTGAAAAACAAGATAAAGAGACGGCTTTTGAGGAAAACTCGGATATAATAGAAAGCAAGCCAATAAAGGCTTTTGGTTTTGGTAAAAACAAGTTGAGAGGTCTATGAGCAAAAAAAAGAAGCCAGTTGACTTGAGTAGCGAGAAGGCTATTCAAAAAGAATTTGGGAAGGTTATATCAGCAGGGATAGATCTTGTTGCTTCCAAGCGGGATTTAAAAACTCTTAGCGTCAGTCCAGCTTTGGATTTGGCTCTAAATGGTGGCATGCTGGAAGGTAGCTGGAATCTAATCAGCGGAGACCCAAAGACGGGCAAGTCCACAACCTGTTTGCAAATATGCAAAAACGCGCAGGATGAAGACCGGCCAGTGATTTATATTGACGCTGAAAGCAGACTGAAGACATACAACCTTGAAGGAACGCAAGGTCTTGATTTAGAAAAGATTCAGGTTGTGCATGGTCCTGAAGATGGAGACCAATTGTCGGCAGAAGACTTCTTGAAAATATGCGAGTCGATGATCAAGATGCCAAAAAACAAAGGAGCTGTGTGTGTTATTGACTCATGCTCATCTCTTGTGCCTCGATCTGAATTGGAAGAAGATCCTTCGGCTTCTCTTCGTGCGAGCCTGCCTAAGCTTCTTTCGCATTGGGTGAAAAAGAACTCACAAGTCGTTGTAAAAAACAAGATCATTGTTTTGATCATTACACACTATATCACCAACACTAGCGGATACGGCAAGGTCAAAGTTCCAGACTGTGGCGTAATGGTTCAGTATCAGGCTGACACAAGAATGGATATTGCTAGGATTGAGCCTTGGGAAGAAAATGGAAACAAAATAGGCCAGTTGGTAAACTGGAAAATCAATTGCTCCGCTCTCGGAGCGTCTGGCAACGAATGCACTAGCTACATTAAATTTGGCAAAGGCATTGATAAAAATAAAGAAATTATAGAGTTGGCGGAATCCTTCTCTATAATTGACAAATCTGGAGCATGGTATGCACTGGATTTCTTAGAAGGGTCAGAAGAGTTTCAAGAACCTCCTAAATTCCAAGGCCAGCAAAAGGTATACGAGTTCTTAGAATCTAGACCTGATATTTTCAATACTCTGTCAAGTAAAGTTAAAGAGGTATTAAACACATGATGCGAGTCGTCGGATTCGACGGCAGGGATCATAAGTTTAACTTTACAAAAAACAGATTTAGAAAATCGAGATCCAACAAGTCGTCATACCACATTCAGGCCAGAAAGATTCTTAGTGACTATTTTAGCCAGTATTCTATTTACGAGGAGGTCACGCTGCCGGGGTCAAAAAGGCCAGCAAGAAAATCCTTGCTTTATGCTGATTTCTTCATACCGGAAGTAATGTTGATAGTCGAGGTTCATGGCGAGCAGCATTACAAGTTTTGCTCGTTCTTTCATAAATCAAAAGCAGATTTTTTCAAATCTCAAAAAAGAGATAAAGACAAAATAGAGTGGTGTCGCCTAAACGACATAGACATTCTCATACTACCATACAGTGAGCAAGAACAATGGAAGATGATGATATCACAAGCAAGATCGAGGGACTAAACAAATTTGTAGCATGGGTTGATGATTACTGCAAAGAAAATCATATTCCTGACCCCCAGTACAATGGCTCGGATGCGGTCATACTGCAAATGGATTATCAGGCATTCTTAGACTTAAGTGCAGAGGAATGTTTTGCTAATGCCTTATGCTTGATGAATTACGCCTCGTTCCTGCAAAAGAAGGCGGATAAAATAGCAGGCCATCTATCTTGGTGTAATGAGGCTTTAAATTTTTTATACAGCAGGTTGTGGAATAACTATTCTGGAAACTATGCTCCAAAAGAGGTAATCAAGAAATCAATCATCGCTGGAAATTCTTACGCTGAAGAATTAGAGAAGTGTAGAATCAGACTTGAATCAGCTTATACAATAGTTATCGAGCAGTGTAAAGATATCAAGAAAAGGGTTAACCTCCTACAAGATCTAGGCAAAAAAAGGAACTATTCATGACAAAAAAACAAATAGTGATCAATCAAGAAACAATGGATCAACTTTTGGGCAATTTGCAAAATATGGTTCAGGTTCTTCAGTCCGTTTCCGATACAGAAGAAGAGCCAAAAAAACCAGTCAAAAAGAAGCGAGGGAGACCCAAAAAGAAAAAACCCGCTGAGAAAAAAACTCCCAAGAAAAAGGTCGATGACGAGTTTATAATGGATCAGCAAAAGCGCTCCAGAACTCCTGTGTTTGTCCACAATCGATTTGAGGATATGGGAAATTTAGATATTGACAAACCTGATGGGTATGATAAGATAGACGACAGCACTCCCAGATCCAAGAGGTCTAGGAAATCCTATGCCTCTGTGGAGTTGAGCTGTTCAAACTGTGGTAAAAAAGTTAGTACGCATCCTATGTTCAAAAAGGACAACTTTGTTTGCGATAGATGTGTAAGTAAGAAATTTGGAGGATAGTGTGGCAAAAGAAAGCTCTTTGAAAAATATTGCATCAGAACGCGCAGTGCTTGCTGGGATCATTCAGTATGGCGTAGACTGTTTTGTGGATGTGGAAATTTTAATTGATGAAGAGACTTTCACATTAGATCATAATAAAATTCTATTCAAGTGCGTTTCTGACGCCTTGCAAAAAAATGAAGTCATAGGCTTTCCTGACATTTTATCTTCAGCCAAAAGCTTGGACCTGAATGAATATGTTGAACGCCCCGATGTTATGAAGCATGTCAATGGCGTGATCAACACTCCGATCCATCTTGAGAATGTAAGGTCTCACGCTGAAAAGATTAGGAGATTGCAATTTGCAAGAAACGTGCAGAACCAGTTGAGGGATATTTACAGGGGCTTAGATGAAATTTCTGGAGATGAAACTATCACAGAAATCTTATCCATTGCAGAGACCCCCATCCAAGAAATATGCATGTCCTACATGCGCGAGGATGACACTACCCCTAAGCCTTTGGGTGATTCCCTACTAGATTATATTGAACATGTTCAGAGCAACAAGTCTGACAGTATGGGCATTCCCACTGGGTTCCCAGTTTTTGACAAGTCTATTGGAGGCGGTCTGAGGCGCAAGTGCGTAGATCTCGTTGCTGCTAGACCAAAGGTTGGTAAGTCATGTTTTGCAGACAATGTGGCAATGCACGTTGCAAAGAGCTTAGGGATTCCAGTTCTCATGCTAGACACTGAAATGAGCAAAGAGGATCACTGGAACCGAATCGTAGCAAATCTAAGCGATGTCCCGATCAATGAAATAGCAACAGGCAAGTTCGCAGATGAGCCGGAAAAAATAGACAGGGTTCACAAAGCGGTAGAAGAGATTAAAGACATACCGTATGATTACATTAGTATCGCTGGCAGACCTTTTGAGGAAACTCTTTCAATCGCCAGACGATGGATTTTAAAAAATGTTGGGTATGATGAAAACGGAAGGCTGAACGACTGTTTGGTTATTTATGATTATTTGAAGCTGATGACCTCAGAAAGCATCAATAACAACCTAGCAGAGTTCCAAGTCTTGGGTTTTCAAATTACTCAGTTGCACAACTTCTGTGTAGAGTATGATGTCGCATGCTTGTCTTTTGTACAGCTTAACAGGGACGGCATCACCAAAGAATCGACGGATGCTGTTAGCGGTTCTGATAGACTTATATGGCTGTGTACAAGTTTTTCTATTTTCAAAAATAAAACTGAAGAAGAAAAAGCGATGGACGGCTTCCAAGCTGGAGATAAAAAGTTAATACCCATTGTGTCTAGGCATGGTCCGGGCATGGAGGATGAAGGGTATATTTGTTTAGGAATGCAAGGTGAATTTGCTAGAATTAATGAGTTAGGTACGATACGTGAAATCAAGAGAAACGATGACAATAGAGAGCAAGGAATCCCAGACGCAGAACCTGCTTCGCTTGAAGGCGAAGCTGATGTCCCAGATTTTTAATCTTCTAGACTATTTTGAAGTACAGGATTATTTTACAACTGACGTTATGATAATCGGAAGCTGTCCGGTCCATGATGGTGATAATCCACAAGCATTTAACATAAACATAGATCCTTCTAGTGATTATTACGGCTCTTGGTTTTGCAACACGAAACATTGCCACGAAGGGTCAAATGACATACTGTCCTTGGTTGGCGAGCTGCTTGCAAAGAAAAGCGGAAGACCTTTCTCTTTTGTAGAGGTCTTAAATTTCTGTAAAGATTTTACAAAAAATGTGAACGTAGAATTTACAGCCAATATATCTAGACAGGACACACTGTCTTCGATTCTGGAGAAAAACTCCAAGACCCAAATAAAAGGCAGATATACTAGATCACAAGTCAGGTCTAGATTGAAATATCCTTGCTCCTACTATCTGGACAGAGGATTTTCTTCGGATGCGCTAGATTATTTTGATGTCGGGGTCTCTGAAGACAAAAACTCAGAAATGTATCAAAGAGCTGTATTTCCAATTTATGATGAAAATGACGAATATATGATAGGCTGCGTAGGCAGAACAATTTGTGGCGATTCAAAAAAATGGAAAAACAAGAAGGGATTCAACTCTGCAAGTTTTTTCTACAATTATGGCAAAGCGATAAAAGAAATAGACCGTTGCGGTACTATAATACTAGTAGAGGGGCAGGGCGATGTTATGAAACTTTACATGGCTGGTGTTAAGAATGCGGTCGGCATGTTTGGTTCTAGCCTGTCTGACTCGCAGGTTTTTTTGCTGCAAAAAAGCGGGGCGTTAAATGTTGTCATCATGTCGGATAACGATGATGCTGGCAACAAAGTCAGGCAAGAAGCGCACGAGAAGTTAAAATACTCGTTCAATATTCATGATGTCATTACCCCCGCAAACGATGTGGGTGACATGGAACCAAGTCAAATAGATAGTATAATTAAACCTCAGTTGAAAGGCTTATATTAATGCAGATCATTGCGCTTTGTGGCAAGAAACAATCCGGTAAAGACACCTTGTCTAATTTTTTACATGGTCATGAAATGAAGCGTCATGATGTTGTAAAAGATTTCTCTATTAATGAGTTTGGCAATCTAGTCATCAATTACGTAGAGTTTGATGAACAGGGTAAGGAAAAAGAGGGCGTTGCGGTTTTTGACTTAAATCAACAAACTGAAGACTTTGCCAACTACGCCAATAGGTTTATTTGGCCGCTGATCAAAGGCTACAACTTTGCAGACGCGCTAAAAGAAATTTGTATGAATCTTTTTGGCCTTTCGTATGAGCAATGTTATGGGCCTGATAGTTGGAAAAATAGCCCTACAAAACATAGATGGGAAAACATGCCGGGAGTAATTACATGTTCAGAGGTCTGGGGTAGCCTATGTCCAGATGGAGAACCTGATGGATTAATGTATCACGCCGCAGGCCCAATGACCGCTCGTGAATTTATGCAGCACTTTGGAACAGAGGTTATGAGAAAAATATATAGCAATGTTTGGATCAGTAACTGCATGAAAAGAATTGACCACGATAGATCACCTGTAGCCATTATTTCTGACTGTAGATTCATTAATGAAATAGAGGCTGTGAAAGCCGCTGGCGGAAAAGTAATTAGGCTGACTCGCGCCCCAATCAAAAGCAGCCATTCTTCAGAAAACGAAACTGATGACTACAAAAATTTTGACGGCATCATTGACAATAAAAATATGACAATAGAAGAATCTTGTGAGGCGTTTTTGGAAATGATGGTAGACATGGGAGTTACTAAGCACCTCAGAACTATAAACCCTCGACTTGGAACGGCGACAATTAAATGATTATTTGCTATCACAGATCTAGCTCGTTAGGCACATTTGAATTCTGTCAGATGAAATACTTCTTTCAGTATGTGCTTGGATTTAAAGACAGAACCAACAAAAAAGCGCTAATGGGTACAATCGTACACAGGGCGTTGCAAGTGCTAGGAGATAAAAAGTTAGCACAAACAAAAGGCGAAGACAAGCTTGTAAATGATGACATCCAAGACTTGACATTTGAGGAATGTGATGATATAGATAAGATAGTGGAAATATGTTTCAACTATTATACGGATCACGAGAAAGAAGTCAGTCTAACAAAAAAAGAACTAAGAACATGCATCAACTGGACGCACAAAGCACTCGCTTATAAGGAAGGGAAGCTTGATCCTCGAAACCAGAATATTTTTGCAACTGAGCAATTTTTTGATATTGAGATAAAGAAGGATTGGGCTAAATACGATTATGAAGTTAATGGAGAGAAGATATCGGGACATCTGTCTATCAAAGGAACTGTAGATGTTGTGGTCAAGGAGGATGAAAAATACTTTCAGGTGTTGGACTACAAAACAGGCAGAAGATTGAATTGGGCGACAGGCGAAGAGAAGACTTACGATGACCTGCAAAAGGACAAGCAGCTTCTTCTTTATTATTACGCTCTTAAGAATCTCTATCCTGACTGGTCCTTTTACGTGAGCATCTACTACATAAACGATGGCGGTATTTTTGACTTGGTTTTTGATGACGTTGATTACAAAAAAGCAGAGCAAATACTCAAGGACAAGTTTGAAGAAATAAGAGATTGCAAGGTGCCAAAGCAACTGTCGCGAGAGCAATCTCACTGGAAGTGTCAAAAACTTTGTAGATTTTCAGAAACTTTTGAAGATACAGGAAAAAGTGCTTGCAATTACTTCCATGATATGATAAAATCAATCGGTATCGACAAGGTAACACAAGAGCATGCCGATATATCTAGAATTACAAAATATGGAGATGGCGGAGGAAGAATAGCCGAATGAAAAGACCAGTTAAGAAAAAACAAACCATTAAAAAAGACTCATATAGACTTCAGCTATATATTTCATACACTCCTGATAATCTCAGGAAGATTGCCGATGAGATGGATGACGAGGGCGTACTCTCAATAGAGCCTACTGAATGTATGGCTGAAGAAACACGCATGGAAACCGACGCTGAGTTTGAAAAAAGGTATAAAAAAGAATACAACCAATGGAAAAAATGGAAAGCGGCTCAGGCAGAAAGAAAACAGAAAGAAAAAGATAACCTTATAAAGGCTGCTGAAAAACTAGGCATGAGATTCGTAGAGGAGAAGCAATGAAAATAAAAAAGTCAAATCTAATTAGAATGTGGAAAAGTGAAATCAAAAACATGGCCCCGTCCCCTGAGCGAGATGAGATCAAACATCTGTCGTTCAAGCAGTGGATAAAGAAGCGTGGAAGCAGCTTAGTAGAACAATTTGCAGACGCTGATTACACTGATGACGCTTTGAAACTATTGCAAAACTACATGTAGAATTTTAACTAAGGGACTTGAATGTTTGCACCTTTAAGGAATCATTCTCATTATTCGCTATTGCTATCAACCTCTAGATGCAATCAGATAGCGGAAAAATGTGCGCAGTCTGGTTACAAATACGCCGGACTCACGGATCTCGGCACAGTCAGCGGCTGTGTGAATTTTATTCAGGCATGTAAAAAACATGACCTGAAACCCATAATCGGATCTGAGATAACCCTCAAAGAAGGCGGGACTCTCACACTAATTTGCAAAAACAATAGCGCTTGGCGAGAGCTTTTGGTTCTTATTTCGCTATGTAATGACCCAGCGAATTACAATAAGGGGCCAGAGATCAGCTTTGGGGACTTAGTTAAAACCATTAATCCTGATAACTTTGTTGTGATTGATGGATATGTTGGGTCATACCTGTTTAACAATCTATCACTAGATTGGAAAACTACGCTATGTGGCCAAGATTACGATTCTGTGAAGGATGCTTTTCTTTCCGATTGGGAGTCTCGTGCTAATAAGCACCTGTTCGACTTACAGCACGTCTTTAAAAGCTATTACTTGGAAGTTAATCTGGAAGATTTTGACACCATTCCAGTGTTCAAAATTATGGCTGAGTGTGTAGCTTCTATAGACCCCCATCGCAGCATCACGATTCCCGATAGCTCTAGCTACTACTGCAACGCTAGTGACTCGATTGATCACAGGGTTCTGCTATGTGTTAAGTTAAAAACGACACTCAAAAAACTAGACACTAAGATGTCAGAAACTGAAGCCTCTGAACTTTCTAAGTTCATTAGAAGTAGCAAATTTCACATCAAAAATGAGCAGGAATTATCATCGTATGATGAAGCCTTGCTTTCAAATATGCAAAAGATAGTGGATCAGTGTGAAGATTTAACTATTTTATCCAACCCAAGACTGCCAAAATTTGATTGTCCCGAAGGAATGAAAGAAAATGATTATCTAAAACAGTTGTGCAGGGACGGCTGGGCAAAACTTTTTAAAGGTAAATTAGACAAAGACCAAACCATAATCTACAGAGATAGAGTTCTAAAAGAGTTGGCTGTTATTGAAAAAGCTAATTTGGCGGGATACTTTCTGATCGTACAGGATTATGTTAATCACTTCAGAAATAAAGGCTGTTTGATTGGTCCGGCTCGTGGATCTGGCGGCGGATCGTTAGTATGCTATCTCACAGGTATTACATTAATTGACCCAATCAAATACGATCTTCTTTTTGAAAGATTTTACAACGAAGGCAGAAACACCGAAGATCATATCTCTTTACCTGATATTGATGTGGACTTCCCACCAGACTATCGCGAGGGTGTTATCAAATACTTAAACGACAAGTATGGTTCGCACAGGGTGTGTCAGATGCTTACGTTTGGCAGACTAGCCGGAAGATCTATCTTAAAAGAAGTGCTGAGAGTAAACGAGGCTTGCTCTTTTGATGAAATGAATGAGATCACCTCTCGCATTCCAAACGAGGCTGCTATATCCGACCTGCTAGAAAATATGGATAATCCTTCAGTTATCAGGTGGGCGCTTGAGTATGATAGAGACTCCCTAGCCGACTACTGTTATCTTGATGATGATGATAATTTGGTTGGTGAATATTCTAAAATATTTGAACAAGCCATGAGGATGGAGGGCATATTTAAAACACAGGGCAAACATGCTGCTGGAGTGGTAATCGCATCAGATCCACTTGATGAAGTATGCCCTATGGTAAAAGCATCTAGAAGTGAAGAAAAGCTTGCTGGCATGGAGATGGGTGATCTTGAAGCTATTGGATGTGTAAAATTTGATATTCTAGGTGTAAATTTATTAAAGAAAATATCTGAAACTGTCGAGGAAATAAATTATGAATTATCGTGACTATATCGTGTATGACTTTGAAACCACTAGTGCCAATCCACATACAACTCAGCCCGTCCAAATTGCTGCTGTTGTTGTGCATGGCAGGAAATTGGAAATTAAGGAGGGTTCAGAGTTTGAATCCCTAATGAAACCTTACATGACTGAAGAATCTTGTAAAAAACATGGTGTTGATATTCTAGAAGATGGCGCGGTAGCTAAACATGGAAAAACAGCAGATATGCTCAAAAAAGCCCCGTCAACAAAGTCCGTATGGACTAACTTTACTGAATATGTAAAACAGTACAATTTCAAGGGCAGTAATTTTACAGCGCCTATTTGCGTGGGCTACAACATAAAAGGCTTTGATAATATAATAGTTGATAGGCTTTGCACAAAAGCTCCATACAATTTTGGCCCGTCTGACAACAAAGGTAGGCCAGACCTGTTCAATAGGATTCACTCACTCGATATGCTGGATTTTATGTTTGCGTTTTTTGAGAATGATAAAGGCGTCAATTCACTATCGGCTGACAACTTGATCCGTGGTCATATGGGATATTCTAAAGGCACGGCTCACGATGCTATGTCTGACGTTATCATGACCGCTGAACTATTTTGCCGAAGCATGCGTATGCTTAGAACAACTTGCGGCAAGAAGAATTTTAAAAATGTATTTTAGGATTAGCAATGGAACAGCTAGAATTATTTGATTACAAAACCTGCAAAACTTGCGGGGAGGAAAAACTAGATTGTGAATTTGTAAAAGCTGACGGACAGCATAGAGCTACGAGGAATAGGTGCAAGGACTGCCACAAAAAACAGTCTGATTTACGAAAAAAGCTGAGAAAAGAAAATCCACCCCCAGATGCGGGAATTTGTCCGATATGTCAACATCATACTGATAAGTGGGTTCTCGACCACTGCCATACAAATGAAACCTTCAGGGGGTATATTTGCACCTCCTGTAATTCTGGCATAGGTCTTTTGCATGATGATCCAGACATTTTAATCAGGGCCAGTGAGTACCTTAAAGGAAGTTATATGTCAGAGCCTCGAAAAGGAGGGTGGATGATTGAAGGAAAAAAGTTTCCTAGTTTAGGGAAACAACTTATGAACTTTGCATCAGCCGTAGGAAAACTAATATGAATGGAGATACATATGGATATTGAAGAACTAGACTTTGAAGACTCTAAAGTATGGAGCATGATTGGTGACGGCTTGGTGAAAGGCTGTTTCCAGATTGAGGGTCACTTAGGCAAGACTTGGGCGCAAAGACTTAAGCCTACCAATATCAATGAGCTTGCCGCTTTAATCTCGCTCATCCGTCCCGGCTGCCTAAAAGCTAAAATTGATGGCAAATCAGCGACGGAGAAGTATGTAGACAGAAAGCAAGGGAATGAAGAAATTGACTACATGCATGACTCTATTGAAGACATTCTAAAAGAGACCTACGGAGTAATTGTCTTTCAGGAGCAATCGATGAAAATTGCCGAGAGAATGGCAAAGTTTGACCTAAAAGAAGCCGATAACCTAAGAAAGGCTATCGGTAAAAAGAAAGCAGACCTCATGCGCGAGGTCAGAACAAAGTTCATCGACGGCTGCAAGGACAACAACATTTTGGAAGAAAAGGCTGTTGAAATTTTTGACATTATCGAAAAGTCTAATAGATACTCGTTCAATAAGTCACACGCTGTCGCTTATGCTATTATGGCGTATTGGTCTGCACACCTTAAGTGCCACTATCCAGAAAAGTTCTTCAAGCATTGGCTAAGGAACGCAGATGAAAAAATAGACCCCGACCTAGAAAAAAGACAGCTAATCATGGCTGCTAAAAACGAAGATATCGAAGTGCATGGTCCGTCTATGCATTACTTGCATGAAAACTTCTCTTGGCAAAACGAGTCCATATATTTTGGCGTCTGCAACGTGAAGAACGTAGGCAAAGCGCATTTGGACAAGTACATAAGCCTAGTTTCTGAATGGGATCGCAAGCCTACATGGTCTGAGCTTGTTACTCTTATTCTTCCCCATATCAATAAAAAGGCCGTAGAGAATCTCATAAAGGTAGGATTCTTTGCCGGACTAAAGAAAAGCCGCAGTGAAATGCTTCATGAGTTCTCATGTGTCAAAGAGTTGACAAAGCTGGAACTAGCAAATCTAGAACTGTGCATTGATAAAAGCAACTGTCAACTCCCTCTTGAGGCACATCTTCAGTTCTTTATAGAGAAAGGTCTAAAAAAAGAGGGAGGCTATGTCACAACTGCAAAACGAATGGAAAAAGTCAAAGACATTTTGGTGAGACTTCAAAATCCGGGCAGGGATTTGCTTGACAATCCTTCTATGTATGCTAAAATAGAGGAGAAGTTGCTAGGGTGTGCTGTTAGCCATTCAGAGTTGAATGCTTGTGCTGACGCTGCTCACGCTGACTCAACGTGTAAAGAAATTTCAGATGGTAAGTTAGACAGGTCTACCGTGGCTTGCGTAATCAAACGAATCCGAGAACACAAGACCAAAAATGACGATTATATGGCTTTCCTCTCCATAGAAGATAATTCTGGAGAATTAGAGAATATTGTAATTTTTCCTGACATATATGGGCAAAACAAGTCTATAATATACGAGGAATCAACAGTTTTATTAACCGGCCAAATAAAGGACAAGAAAAGAGGCTCCTTCGTGGTCGATAATATCTTTAATATTTAGGAAGCAAAATGAACGATTGTAAGTTTTTTGGTAGAATCGCAACGCGAAAAATCCTAAGACCAAATGGCACAAATAAGATTGAACTGAATGTCACAGTACAAAAGCAGCGTAAGTCTAAATCTGGAGTCCCCGTGTCCGAATCATCCACCCTCCTTTTCGAGGCATGGGACTCTGCTGCTTCTACTATTGAACATAATACAGATATTGGTGATTACTTGATCATAAACTCTACGGCAAAGGTTGATGGCGGAAGAGTGTACTTCCGCATAAATGAGTTTAAGATTATTAAGTCAGCTTCGTTGGTTGACTCTTGATTTTTGAAAGGTTTGTATGAATATTGAGAAAACTATTGATGAGAACATTGGTCTTGTGCAAAAAATGGCTTCCAAGCTTTACATGAAGAATTCTATCTATTGCATGGATGATCTAATACAGGTAGGTGTGCTAAACCTACTAACCTCGCTTAAGAAATATGACCCCGAAAGGGCCAAGCTGTCTACGTTTATTTCATTCTGCGCTAGAAACAGCATGATAAAGTTTATCAAAAAGAATCATGATTCAAGGAAGGTAAACACATATTCTTTTGAGTGCATACCAAACAGCAAAAGTGCCTTCTTTGACGGCAGCATTGTTCACGGAGACAATCTGTTCTACCATGATCCAGAAAGCATCGACCACTATATTGCAGATTCTGACGACTTAACCAAGAATGTTGTCCGGTTAAAAATGCAAGGCAAAAGTCAGAAGCACATAAAAGACTCTCTTGGCGTGCCAGAATCCAAAATAAAGAAAATTTTAGATAAAATAAAAGATGATCTACTAGGAATAACTTAATGCGAAAAAAAAGAATCCTCTTCTTAACAGAGGCTGCTTACCTTAGCACTGGATATGCTACCTACTCTAGAAATGTTCTCCAACATATGAAAGATACCGGCAAGTATGAGCTTGCCGAACTTTCTGTCTACGGATCTGCCGAGGATAGTCGCAGAAGTCAAATCCCTTGGAAGAACTACCCCAACCTTCCCGACTCTACTTCTACTGATAAAGAAAAGGAAATATACAACTCCAATCCAGCAAATGTTTTTGGAGCATGGAGGTTCGAAAGAGCCTGTCTAGATTTTAAACCCGATGCGGTCTTTACCATCCGCGACTTCTGGATGGATTCTTTTGTTTATGAGTCTCCCTACCGCAGAATATTCAAATGGGTTTGGATGCCAACCGTGGATGCAGCCCCTCAAAACGAGGAGTGGATTCACCAGTTTTGCGATGCTGACACAGTGTTAACATATTCTGATTGGGCAAAAGGTGTAATTGATAAGCAGTCTGGCGGAAAAGCAAATACGCTTGGGTCGGCCTCTCCGTCTGCTAGTAAAGAATTCTTCATGGTTCCCGACAAAGCTCAAGCAAAAAGAGACATGGGGTTCCCAGAGGATTGCAAAATTATTGGAACAGTAATGCGCAACCAGCGCAGAAAGCTATTTCCTGTTTTGCTAGAGGCGTTCTCTAAATATTTAAAGTCGTCACAAGATAAGAAAACTTATTTGCATATTCATAGTAGCTATCCAGACGGCGGATGGGACTTTGCAGAGCTTTTGCATAGATACGGTGTTTCTAGCAGGGTGTTTTTCACGTACACTTGCTCAGACCCAGAATGCAATGCAACAGAAATATCAAAGTTTAACGATACAAGAAAAGCTTGCTCTAAATGTCAGAAATTCACATCTACTCAAACAAATGTGAACAACGGTGTTAGCGATGAAATCTTGGCTAAAATCTACAACATGTACGACCTATATGTGCAATGCGCCAACTGCGAAGGGTTTGGCCTACCTCAAGTAGAAGCAGCCGCCTGTGGCGTTCCCGTGGCATGCACCAATTACTCTGCAATGGAAGACGTTATCAAGAAGCTGGAGGCGTATCCAATAGAAGTTCAGGCGTTGTACCAAGAGCTAGAAACCGGATGCGAACGAGCGGTTCCAAGTGTTGACTCTCTAGTAAACATATTCAACAGGCACTTCTCCCTGACAGATTCTGAGACAGATGCCATGCGTGCTAAAACTAGGAGTCTTTTTGAGCAAAACTATAACTGGAAAAATACGGCTGAGGTTTGGATGAGGGCGGTGGATGCTCTTGATTACGCAGATTGGAATACTCCTGCGATCTTAAAGCCTGTTGTTGATCTCCCCCTAGACGCCAAAGAAAGTAATGTGGAGTTTATCCGCAAATGCTCAGAAACATACTTGATTGATCCAAGTAGAGTTCATAGCCACAACATGAGAGTATTTTTGAGAGACCTCAATGCTGGCATGTTTAAGCCTCCGTCTGACGGGTTCTGGGGTAGTGAATTTTCACCATTCACAAATAGAGTAGTCAATCAGCCATTCAACAGAGAAAAGGCTATGGAGATATTGAAAAACAAACTACTAAACTCTAACGCTTGGGAGCAGGCTAGGGTTAATCCAGAAATCATTACTGACGGAGACGCCAAATGGCTGAAGAGCTAAAAGAAGAAAATGAAAGACCAGTGCCCAAAATTGGCACTGACTGCATGGAGTGTTGCTTTTTTCACTCCGACAACAAAACATGTCACATAGGACGGCTAGACAAATTCGTAGAGCAGGGTGCTGAAGTTCAAGATGTGGACGGCAAATATCTAGTAGAAAGAATTTGCCTATTTAGAAGAACAGATGCGTGGAAGAAATCGGAAAGAAGAAGAAG
>MDSW01121485.1_pt1 | contig 22988 bp, 10 predicted proteins | sample 811171 | NCBI WGS metagenome assembly MDSW01 (sample SAMN05326641, study PRJNA326480) | marine metagenome | isolation source: seawater | place: Atlantic Ocean: North West | collected 2012 | reverse complement strand
GACGACGACGACGACGACGACGGCGCGCGTCGACGACGCGACGCACCGCGCGACGCACCGCGCGGCGTCGTCGAACGCGACGACGGCGACGCGGGATTCGCGCGATGGTTCGCGCGACCGCGGCGCGCGATCGACGCGCGCGGCGACGACGCCGACGCGCGCGCGAGGGTTCGCCGAGGGCGGCGCGGCGCCGCCGCGGGACGACGAGACGCGAGGATTTGATTTCTACGACGCCGCGGACGTGGGCGTCGTCCGGGGACCGGGAACTGTGATCGAACACGACACCGGGGGCGTGCTGGCGCTGAACGCGCTGCGAGACGTGGACGGGGCGAGGAAAAATCGTAAACGCGTGGGGCGAGGCGTCGGGAGCGGGAAGGGGAAGACGAGCGGGCGAGGGCACAAGGGACAGAAGGCGCGAAGCGGAGGGGGGCCGAGGCTCGGGTTTGAGGGCGGACAAACGCCGCTGCGATTGACGCTGCCGAAACGCGGCGCGCATAATCCGCACGCGATGACGTTTGATGTGGTGAATTTGAACGCGCTGCGAGCGCACGTCGAGGCGGGACGATTCGGGGAGTACGACTACGAAAATCCGCGCGTGTTGACGATGAAGGATTTCGTCGACGCGGGGTTGTCGAACAGGAAAATTAAGCATGGGGTGAAAATTTTAGCGGGCGCGCTCGGAGACGACGCCGAGGGCGCGGATGATGCGTTCATAAAGGTGCGATTGGAGGTGTCGCGCGCGAGCGCCAAGGCGAAGGAAATCATCGAACGCGCGGGTGGGAGCGTGACGCGAGTGCATTACAATCGCCTCGGGTTGCGCGCGTTGTTGCAGCCGGAGAAATTTCCGCGCGGCTTGCCCAAGCCCGCGCGAGCGCCGCCGAAGATTCGTCCATTCATCGATCGCGAAGGAACTTTGCCCGCGCCGGCGCCCTTGGAGGCCGACTCGTGAAGAAGCGCGATATCAATCAATATCGATGTTACAACGGCGTCCTAAAAATAATATTAGCTCGGTATGCCTCCGTTTCTACGCGCCGCCTCAGCAATCGCCTGCCCTATGACGAAATCGTTGAAATCACTCCCACCCTTGATGTTGTTGAACACTCGAAACGCGATCGTGGCGCCGTTCGTCAGGCGGCGATTTCCGCGCGCGAATTGCTCCACCGCGCGTTCGCCGCCGATGACGAGCTGCTGACGAATGTTGGCCGAAAAGCACATGAAGCGTCCCCAGAGCAAGCCCGTGCCCAACACGGGCGGGTCCACGGAATCGTCGATGGACTCGGCGTACGCCTTGCTGTACTTGTCCTTGCCCGCGGCTCGGCGCAACATCATCAAACTGTTCGCCGTCGCCTGACCGACGGTGCCGCACAGGGTGGATACGAAGAAGATCTGTCCCCCCCTCGCGACGATTGTGGCGCCACCGCGCGCGAGTTTCGTCATCAACCCGAGCTTGGGATCGAGCATGAACACGTTCGGCGGCAGCTTGCCGATGTATTTGCGAGTCTGGTACCACAACTTGGTCGCGCCGTTGGCTTTGGCGCTCAGCTCGCCGAGCTTGCGCATCGATCGAGTGGTGTTCCCGAGCACGATGGCGGGCGAACAAATCGTCAAAATCGCCGTGTTCACCGCGAACGCGGCGATTTGATCGCACGCGAAGAACTCAAACTCATCCCAAAACGTTTCGCCCCGCTGTTTAATCTCCATCGCCGTATTCATCGCCGCGTCCGCCCCGGTTTCCACGAAGAGCTTAAACGCGAACCGAGGATCAGCCAACATGCGATCCCGCACCGCGGGAAACGTGTTCATCAAGAACGCTAAAACACTAACCTTGGAGTACTTGACGTACAAATTGAGCGTGTCCGACCGCATCGTCCCCCCGTCCGCGTCCAGCAAATCCCGCGGCACTTCCAACCCGTTTCGCTCGCACGTCGACTTCACCTCCTCCGCGCTGCTCCGCTGATCGAGATCGCGCGCGACGACGTCGTCGTCGTCGTCGTCGTCATCGTTCTCCCCCCCTTCCTCGCCTCCGCCGTCGCCATCACCGCCTTTCCCGCCGTTCCCGCTCGATCCCGCGCCGCTCGACCCGCCGTCGTCCCCGAGCGCGGCGGCTCGCGCCGTTCGCGTCGTCCTCCTCCCTCTTTCGCTCGCGCGCTCGACGACCCGCGTCCATCCCCACTCGCGCTCGTATCCTCGCTCGACGCCCATCGCCCGTCCCCGTTCGCGTCCGCGCGTCCCTCCGAGCGTCGCTCGCGTTCGCGTTCGCGTTCGCGTTCGCGTTCGCGTCCCGCGCGTCCCGCGATCCATCATCGTTCGCGACGCCGTCGCGCGCCCGCTCGCCGTCGCGCGCGTCATCGCTCGCTCCATCGCGCCTCGCGCGCGCGCCCTCCTCGCCCTCGGTCGCTCCTCGCGCGCGCGTCAACGCGTCGGTCCTCGGACTCGGCGCGATCGCGGTCGCGGTCGCGTGCAGTCGCGCGCGCGTCTCGCGCGTCGCCCTCGGTCGGGACGCGATCGGTCGCCGCGCCTTTCGACGGTCTCGAGCGCTCGCGCGCGCGCGCGTCGCGATGCGCCGTCGTCGTCGTCGGGCGTCGATCGTCGCGCGTCGATCGGGGCCGCGCCGACGCCCTCGCGAGGCGACATCGGGGCCGCGCCGAGTCGAAAGTTTCAGGTATAGTTTCAGGTAAGATACGAAGTGAAGTCACAAAAAGAACGAAGTCACAAAACTAGGGTTTACACGCCGACGCCCTCGCGAGGCGACATCGGGGCCGCGCCGACGCCCTCGCGACCGACCGCCGATCTCGGACTGTTTACCCACACGACATCGACGACGCCCGCGCGTCGCCGTCGCCGCGCCTTCAGTGCGCGACGCGACGACGACGACGACGACGCGACCGCGACGGCGCGCGGGGCGACGACGCGGGCGGGTCCGGCGAGAAGGCGTCGACCGCGATCGACGCGCGCGCGACCGGCGCGCGAACGACCGACGCGACGCGTGAACGACGAGGACGGACGGTGAAGAGGACGGGATTCGGCGGCGGCGGCGAGGCGACGGGACGGCGTCGATTGGATTTGATTTGATTGGATTCGATTGATTCGACGAGGAACGAGGACGCGAATCGCGTCGAGCGCGACGCGAGATGCCGCAGAATGAACACATCGAGCTGTTCCAGAAACGGTACGGGAAGCGATTGGATCATGAGGAGCGGACGCGGAAGAAGGAGGCGCGCGAGCCGCATAAACGGAGCCAGGTGGCGAAGAAGTTGATAGGACTCAAGGCGAAGCTGTACGCGAAGAAGCGACACAAGGAGAAGGTGGAGATGAAGAAGACGATTAATTCGCACAGTGAACGGAATAATAAGCACAAGGTGGAAGAAAAGGCGCAACCGGGGGCGATACCGGCGTATTTGATGGATCGCGAGCAGACGTCCAGGGCGAAGGTGCTGTCGAACACGGTGAAGCAAAAGCGAAAGGAAAAGGCGGGGAAGTGGGAGGTGCCTTTGCCCAAGGTGCGACCGGTGGCGGAGGACGAGATGTTCAAAGTCATGCGAAGCGGGAAACGAATGAAAAAGTCGTGGAAGCGCATGATCACAAAGGCCACGTTCGTCGGTCCGGGATTCACGAGAAAGCCGCCGAAGTACGAACGCTTCATTCGACCGAGCGGTTTGCGTTTCACCAAGGCACACATCACCCATCCCGAGCTCAAGGCGACGTTTCAGCTGGAAATTTTAGGCGTCAAGAAGAACCCGAACGGCCCGATGTATTCGTCTTTGGGTGTGCTCACCAAAGGGACGATTATCGAGGTCAACGTGAGCGAGCTCGGTCTCGTCACGCCGGGAGGCAAAGTCGTCTGGGGGAAGTACGCACAAATCACGAACAACCCCGAGAACGACGGTTGCGTCAACGGCGTGCTATTAGTTTAGTCCCTCGTACGCGTTGCGCTGTATGTAGTTGTATCACATCAATCGTTCCCACGTCGACGCGGCGCCTCTTGTTGAGTCGAATTCAAACGCGACAGCTCGCCGCTCGCGCTCATCCGCACTCGTCGTCGCGATGGACTCTCCCGCGCGCTCGCCGCGCGGGAAATCGAAGACGACGAACACGACGCGCGTCAATCCGACCCTCGACGCGCTGGCGATCGATTCCGACGACGATTTAGACGACGAAGACTACCGACCCGGTCCCGCGCTCGGGAGTTTGGATTGGGAATTCAACGACGAGAGCGCGAGCGAGGACGGGTCTTTAGGCGACGAGAGCGACGAGAGCGACGGAGACGATGACGACGACGACGCGCGCGCGCTGGCGCGACCGGTGCGCGAGTATTTAGAGGACACGGAGAGCGATAGTGATGTGTCGCTGGAGGACGAAGACTTCGACGCCGTGGTGGAAGCGGCGAGCGAGGTTGACGCGGGATCGCCGCGCAGGGGGATGGGCACGATGCAGATGATGCGTTTCAGTGGCACAGATGCCGCGCGCGCGGCGCAGTGGGCGCCTGGTGGTGGTAGACGGCGACGGGGAGGGGCGGCGAACGCGGCGTTTGCGTCGGTTTTCGACGACGATTCCAGGGGCGCGGCGTCGTTGGGGAACTCGCCGGCGAAGCGCGCGGCGGGGGCGGCAGTAGATTTAGGGTTCGATGGATTCTTCGACGACGACGACGACGAGGAGATGTTGTTGAACGCCATCGCGCGGCGTACGCGGGCGAAGACGGGGACGATAGAGGAGCGCGAGTTGGCTGAGCTCGAGCTCGCGTTGCCAGACGCCGAGCCAGAGTACGATTGGCTCGATGATGGGGCCGAGTACGATCGTTTTCTGGCGACACTGAATGATGCGAGTCTTGAATTTGGCGATTTACACCAGCAATCAGCCTCGGGGCGCGGGACGAACGCGAACGAAGACGAGGACGAAGACGATGAGAACGACGACGATTACGCCGACGAAAATCCCAGAGCTGCAGAATACGAGTACATTCTGCGTAGAGAACGCTTAGATGCGATCAGACGAGGCGATGCGAGCGCACCACCGTCAATCGTGCGACGATCTGACCGAATCAGCGAACCAAGCGATCGCACGGGCGATGGTAAAACGCTGCGAGAGAAGCGAAAAAGGAGCCGACAGTTGCTTCAAAAAAATCACAAGGTGATCGAAAAATCGTCGTCGATGACATCAGCGCAGTTTAAGACGCTCGCGAAACAGATACACCAACACACGCAACTATTGTTCCAAACGTATAGCGTGTGTGCCACGAGAGAAGATCTCGTGGAAGTGACTAGCGCGACACTCGTGAACATCACAATTTTGCAACGCGCGGGAGTGTTGCAAGATAGGCGCCTGCGCGACGTGAAAAGAAAGAGGCACGCTAAATCGCTATACGGCGGCGATGACGCGCCTTGGCACGTGTGCACGGAAAAGCGAGGCGTGCAAACTGTTCTTGATTGCGCACCTCTTCGATGTGCGTTCAATTTCGTGCACGCAATGAGCAGACTCGCTTTCGCGCCGCCGCCGAGGTTGTGGAGAAATCCGGTGCAAATGTTTGAGATGACCCACGACGCGACATCAAACGCAGCTTTCGCACCGAATTCAGAGCAACACGTACGAGTGGATGATTTGTTTAGACCGCACGCGAAGACGTGGACTGAAGTGATGGACATGTACGACAAACTTGAAGCGGACAAGCACATTAAAGATCCTGTGACGAAACGCATTATACCAGTGAGGCTTGGGCGAAATCGAGCTGAACTCGAACGTGATCTTTACGTGTGGCAACCGGTGCCACGCGAAGTCTTCGAGTTGACGAAGCGGTTCTTACCGGAAATATCTCCTGATCCGAGCCTTCTCATCGGGGCTGCGCCGCTGTCGCCGCTGGTTCGGCACAAGTTGAAGGCGAGATCGAAACACGACATCTTCACTCCTGCCGAGGAGTGGTTGATAGTATTGGGCATCCGCCGCTACAGTTCTGACTGGCGCACGATCGCGACGCAGCTCCTCGTGAACGCCAAGCCAACCAACGTACGCGAGCGAGCGCTGCAACTGCGAAAGGCGCAAATGTACGCGAACACGGAAATTGGAATCGCTGTGCGGAGAGAGTACGACCACGCCACGCGAGCGCTGGATGAAAACGAGATCAATATCATCGAGCGAGCGTTGAACGAAGTCGAATGGAAGAGCGCAAACGCGAGAGATCTGGGCAAGTATGACAAAAAATTGTGGGATTTTGTGTGTTCGCGCTTGAAAGACCGCGTTCCGTTTGCTGTGCACAAGCGTTGGCGAGATCACGAGAACGCAAGCTCCGGTCGAACGTCTCAGACCGTAAATCGCGGGCCTAAATCAGCCGCGACTGCGCGCGGCAAACGTAAAAATACCGTCGTGCGAGAAGAAATCGCGGACTCCGCATCGGATTCCGACGCCGACGACGTCCCGTTGCGGCGGCGATTCGGCATGGAACGCGACGACCTATCCGATTCGGAATGCGAGGACGATCCGGTCGTTCGAAACCCTTTCACCCAAGTTCAGGATAACGCCCTCATTGCCTGCGCTGCTTTCAACGAACCGTTCGAAAGTCTCCTCAAGCCCGGCGCCGCATGCGAGGGACGCTCGCTCGACGCCATTCTCATCCGTTACAACCAGCTCAAAGCTATGCGTGCGTGAGGTCGTGCGCGCGTAATCGCGCACATTTATCACACGCCCATCCCCGCCCTCCCCGTTAGCATTCGTGGCGATCTTAGCTCACATCGTGTCGTCGTCGCTTAGACTAGTATAGTCGCGTGATTCAAAAAACCCCAACGGTGCCGCCGCGCCGCACTTCCTCGCGCGTTCCACGTCGCTGAGTCGTCCTCGCGCGCACGCACGCGAACGACGCCAACCGATCGAAACGCGCTCGAGTCGTCCCGCGCGCTCGCTTCGTCCCGCGCGCCGCGCAGTCGTCGTCGTCGTCGTCGAGTTCGAATTTGAAATTCGCCGCCGTGCGACTTGAACGCACTCGCTTCAGCGCAAGATGTACGCCGTCGCGCCTCGAACGACGCTGACGAATGCGCGATGGACGTCTTCGTCGTCGACAACGTCCGGGAAGACGCGACGAAACCGAGCGGCGCGGATGACGCGAAGCGCCAAGCCGGCGCCGTTCGAGGACGAAGGCGTGGAGACGCTGGACGCGGAACTGTACTCGATTCTGTTGAAGGAAAAGAAGCGACAAAGACTTGGATTGGAGCTCATCGCGAGCGAAAACTTTACGTCCAAGGCGGTGATGGAGGTCAATGGGTCGTGCTTGACGAACAAATACTCGGAAGGCTTGCCGGGACAGCGGTATTACGGTGGGAACGAGTTCATCGACGAGACGGAGCGCTTGTGCCAAAACCGTGCGTTGAGCGCGTATCGATTGAACCCGGCGGAATGGGGTGTGAATGTGCAAGTGCTTTCTGGTTCTCCGGCGAACTTTTGCGTGTACACGGCGATGTTGCAACCGCATGAACGCATCATGGGTTTGGACTTGCCGCACGGCGGTCACCTCACGCACGGGTTTTACACGCCGAAGAAGAAGATCTCCGCCACGTCCGTGTACTTTGAATCCATGCCGTACCGTTTGAACGAAGCCACTGGATTGGTCGATTACGACAAGCTCGAGGAGAATGCGATGTTGTTCCGACCGAAGATGATCATCGCCGGCGCCTCGGCGTACGCTCGTAATTTTGATTACAAGCGCATGCGCGAGATTTGCGACAATGTCGGCGCGTACCTGATGGCTGACATGGCGCACATCTCTGGTCTGGTCGCCGCGAAACTCGCGGACGATCCGTTCGAGTACGCTGACATCGTCACCACGACCACGCACAAGTCTCTTCGAGGTCCGCGTGGGGGTATGATCTTTTACAAGAAAGAGTACGAGCAAGCCATCAACTCGGCGGTTTTCCCTGGTCTCCAAGGTGGTCCGCACAACCACACTATCGGCGCGTTGGCCGTGGCGTTGAAGCAAGCTCAAACTCCGGGCTTCGTGAAGTATCAAGAGCAAGTCATCAAGAACTGCGCCGCCATGGCCAACCGCTTGATGGAACTCGGCTACACGCTCGTCTCCGGCGGCACGGACAACCACTTGATCTTGTGCGACTTGCGCCCGAAGGGCGTGGATGGTGCGCGCGTGGAGAAGATCCTTGACTTGTCTCACATCACCCTCAATAAGAACTCAGTTCCGGGCGACACCTCGGCGCTGATTCCTGGTGGCATTCGTATTGGAAGCCCTGCGATGACGACGCGCGGCATGACGGAGGCTGACTTCGTTCGCGTCGCCAATCTTATCGACCAAGGCGTCCAAATCGCGATCGATATCAAGAAGAAGACGGAGGGTGGTAAGTTGAAGGACTTCAAGGCGTACTTGGACGAAAACGACGTCCCGGCCATCGCCGCGCTCAGAGCAGAGGTTGAAGCCTTCGCCGATGAGTTCCACATGCCGGGAGGCCCGGTCATTTAAGGCGTTACCGATACGTCGTACTACTGTTTTACACTACTATTAACAACACGGTTTTACAATACACACATCTGAACTAGAGAACATCGTTTGCGTCATCACTCTTCGCTAAAGTCGAAATCTAACGGAAGCGTCTTGAAGTCTCCCGGCTCCGAGACTCCAGCTCTCTCGAGCGTCAGCGACCCGAACGATTCTCGATGCAGCCCTATCACCGTGCACCCGAAAAACGCAAACATTCTCTTCACCTGATGAAACTTGCCCTCAGTCAACCGTAAGCGCGCTTCTGTTTCGTCGTCCATTAATTCACAGACTGCGGGCTTGCACGCCCTCGTCTCGCCGTCGAGCGTCAACTCGCCGCTCGCGAACACCTCGACGGCGTCTCGCGGTATCGGTCTGTCAGTTTTCACCCTGTACCACTTGCCAATCTCCTTCTTCGGCGTCGTGAGCGCGTGTACGAGCGCGCCGTCGTCGGTGAGCAACAACAACCCGCTCGTATCTTTGTCCAACCGTCCGACGCTCTCGATCGCCGGCTTCCGGCGGCGCCAGCGCTCCGGCAGCGCATCGTACACGCTCGTCCCTTCTCTGACATCGTGCGAGCACACCACCCCTCGCGCCTTGTGCATCACGATTAGCAATCCGTCGACGTCTTCGAGCGTCTCGCCGTCGACGCGCACGTCCGCCGCCCGCGCCTTGAGTTTCCCGCTCGTCGCGCGTTCCGTCGCCCGCGCGCCGTCCGTCGTGACGACGCGTTCGGCGATGAATCTCGCCGCGTCGGCGCGCGACGTCAGCCCGAGTCGCGACAGCAGCGCGTCCAGGCGCTCAACCTTGGCCGTCGCCGCACCGGAGGTTTTCGCCGCCGCGCGCGCGCGCGACGGCCGCCTCGTCGTCGCCGTCGTCGTCGTCCGCGCGCGCGCGCTCGCGCGGTGCGCGCGGACGCGCGCGACGTCCGCGCGCGCGCGCATCGCGCGCGCCGCGCGACGTTTTGTCGGGCCGAGGCGTTCGTCGGGCCGAGACCGAGGCGGGCCGTCACACTCGCGCGCGCCGCGTCACCGCGCCGCGCGCCGTCGGAGGCTCTCGAATCGCATGCGAACGCGACGCGCGTGAAGGGTCGGCGCGTCGACGCGCGACGACGCGGACGCGCGCGCGCGCTCGAACGTTTGCGAAGAATCATGGGCATCACTGGGTATAACAAATACCTCCAACGCGAATTCAACGGCGCGTTCCTGCGCGGAGGACGACACAAACGGCGGCCGAAGCGGTACGATCACGTGTACGTGGACGTGAACAATCTTCTGCACGTCGCGGCGCACAACACGAACAGCGAGCGGTCGTTTTTTAAAAAGTTGTTCACGCTGCTGGATAACAGGTTGACGAAGACGAACCCGAGGCACAGCGTGACGTTGGCGCTGGATGGACCGGCACCGATGGCGAAGACGATCACGCAGAGACGACGGAGGATTCGACTGAGTGCGGGGGCGGCGACGCCGCTGAGCGATGATATGAGCAAGCTGTTGAAGATTGGAATCACGCCGGGGAGCGTGTTGGCGCTGAAAATTGACAGGGCGTTGGAGTATTACGTGGCGCGGAGGATGTTGCGACGCGATCACGCGGGTTCGCCGGCTGATAACGTGCTGTACGAGATATCGAGTATGCGCGTGGCGGGAGAGGGGGAGATTAAACTCGTCAAGTCGATTCAACAGCGATTGCAGAACCCACGGTTTCAAGGGCACTCGCACTGCATCGTGACGGAGGACAGCGACGCGTTGTTGCTCGCGATGACGCTCTTCGGGCAAGGTCAAAAGACGCGATACGCGTCAAACGAGGAGTTTCAGGTGTACGTTTTGAGTGGAAACGTAGTTTTCAGCGCGCGGCTGTTTGATCAGTTGCTGCTGCAATCGTTACCGAAGGGTGCGTCGCTCGACAGCGCCAGACGCGACTTCATCGGGTTGTCGGCGATGATGGGGAACGATTACATCACCGGCAGCAAGCTCGGGGCGAAGACGAGCTGGAAAGCATACTTGGAAATGCGAGGTACTTATCTCTATCGCGATGATCCGCTCTTTCCGATGCCTGCAAATCAAGAGCTAAGCGCACAAGCAAAGCCGGATGGCGCCGGATATAAAAAGAAGCAAAAGAGCGCGACGGGAATTCAAACTTCGGTGAATTGGGCGTTCTTAAAGCAACTGTCCTTGAAACTTGCCGATACATCGTATGCGGCAAAATCGGCAAGTAATGCGCTGGCAAGTTCTTCTAACCCCGCTCAGAATGACGTCAAGAAGAAGCGCGTGTACGACTACTTGTACGGCATCGAGTGGATGCTCAACATGTACTACCAAGGAGAATGTACCGACTTTAGCTTTTACACGTATACGCAAGGACCGGATATGATGGATTTTGCGTCAATTGGTGACGAGTATGACGTCTCATGCGACCCGCTCCGCGATCTCAAGCGCGCGGAGGCGAGTTTTTACAATTTGCGACCGATCACGCCCTTGGCGTACTCGCTCGCCGTGATTCCCCGAGGCGGTAGGGCGCAGATATCGAAAAATGTTCGCCAGCTCGTCGACCCTGGATCGCCCATACGGGAACTGTTTGCGCTGGACTACTGTCCGCAGTGCATCAATCATCGCATTCACGTCTCCCCGATGGAGAACGCGTTGCAAAACTCGCTCACGGCTGCGGATCCCGGCTTCGCCGAGGTAGTGCCATCCAACGCACAATTTTCAAAGTACTCTAGATACACTGACGACGAAGGATACATCATTCACCCCGACACTGGAGAGTATATGTCCATGGATGAAATGCGTCAAGAGGTGAAGGAGCTCAATCGCATGCATTTGCATCACTTGCACACCGCCAAGCAACACGTGCACACGGATCCCATTTGCTTGCCCACGCTCGAAGCGGCGGTGGCGCGAGCGAGCGCGGACAATCTGCTCACCGAAGACGAAGAGATGCTGCGGACGTTGGCTTCCCCTGTATTGTTTTGGCGTCACGCCGTGTACGACCCTAAGGATTTGGACACGCGCGACTTCGCGAGTGAAGAAGAGCTCACCGAGTGGCGCTCGAAAACCATCCCTGACTCTCAATTCGAGATTCTCGACAAGCGCAGCGTTTACGAGCTCAGAAAGTTTGATGGTGACGTCGGTGATGTTATGCGGCGCTGGGGTTGCGATAACGACGCGTTCGCGCGATTCGACAGCGAGATCGCCGAAGGACGAACTCACTCGCGACAGCACACCGTCGGCAAGACTCGAAGCGCGTTGGACGAGCGACTGCAAAAGTGGCGTAGCGAGCGTCGTGGCGTTGGTCGTGTAGATGACGCGAAATCTACGAGCGATATCAGCATCAAAACGAACGATGCCAACGGCGCGGCGTCGTCTTTGGCACCGAACCGCGCTCCTAAACCGCGCCCAGGCGGCGCAGGCAGCAAGCGTCGAAATTTCAGCAAATCTCCTCGCGCGCCCTCAGCTTTCGCTCGCGTCGCCACGGCGCACTCGCGTGTATTCTAAGTAGCATTCATTTTTTTAAACCATCGTGATATCAAAAACAGCACTGAAACATTTCGTTTGCCGATGCCGTAGCCTGCGCCGCGCCCGAGCCGCCGCCGCCGCAGAATCCGACGCGCGTCCTCGACCGTGGATCCGTTTCGCGCCGCTTTAATCGGCACACCCACGATGTCGAACAAGCGTTCCCGGGACCACGGCGGAGACGAAGCCGCAGAAGAGGACGAGCGCGCTTCGCGGCGTCCAATCCTCGACGAGTCATTCTTCGACCGTCCGAGTGAACCGACGTCGCGCACTGCCGAGGACTTGCTCGCGCAGGCCGAAACGCGCGCCGGAGTGACGAACGACGACGTCACTAACGATGGTGACGGCTCCGCGGGCGCGATCGACGCGAAACACGTGCGAAGGTTGGTGTTGGCGTTTGAGCGCGCGTACGCGGAGAACGTCAAGGCGCGGGCGAAATACGGAAACGAACCTCGAAAATTCGCAGAGAGCGAGATCGAGCTGGATTGCGAAGTGAAACGGTTGGGGACACTCGCGAGCGCGCCCGAGTTGTACGAAGAGTTGGTGAAGTTGAACGCAGTGCCTAGCATGGTGGCGGTGTTGGGACACGAAAATGAGGACGTCGTCGCCGACGCGTTGGAGGTTTTGAGAGAACTCACGGATTCGGACGCAGTAGAGAGCGATGAAAACGGAGGAAAGGCGCTGGCGACTGCACTGCGTGAGAGCGGTGGGTATCAAGCGCTGTACGCGGCGTTGACACGGTTTGAGGACGCGAGTGGTAAACTAAAGGCGACGTCGAGCGAGACGTCGAACGCGGTGTCGTCGGTGTTGGGCATCGTGGAGAACTTAGGCGAAATCATGGGCACTCAAGTCGATGATGCGAGCGGAGAGTCTAGTAATAAGGCGCTAGAAGGGTTTTGCGAGGAAACCGACCTGTTGAAATGGCTTTTGAAACGCGTTGAGAAGAAGCGTGACGTCGATCAAAACAAGCTGTACGCTTCGGAAATTTTAGCCATCATTTTACAAAGCAGCGCGAAATGTCGCAAGCAGTGCGTGGATATGAATGGTTTAGAGAGCCTATTACAAGCGGCATCGGCGTATAAGAAGCGTGAGCCCGAGGACGACGGCGAAAAGGAGCTCGTTGAAAATTTATTTGATGCTATATGCGCCGTCGCCATGGTTCCCGAGAACAAGGCGCAATTTGTCGAGTTTGAGGGCGTTGAACTCATGTTAATATTGCTTAATGGAACGCGCGGGGACGCAAAAAAGACGAGCTTTGCGTCACTTCCTGCGCTGAAGTGTTTGGATTACGTGTTGAGCGGGAACAAAGACGCGTGTAATCGCTTCATAGACGGTCTCGGGTTGAAGAGTTTGTTCTCCATCTTTATGGGACGCAACGCGAAAGCGGTTCGCAAGACGTTCGGTAACGAAGCCGCGCTCGAGCAACAAACACGTTCGAGCAGCGTCATCTGCTCGCTGTTCAAGCACGTCGACAACACCGATCGCCGCGACAGGCTTTGCGCGAAATTCGTCGAACAAGACTACGCCAAGTGTGACCGACTCGTAGAGCTTTGGGTGGAATTCGCCAAACGCGTGAGCGCGGAGCAAGCGCGTCTGGAAAACGTCGACGAAGATCTCGGCATCGATCTCACCGAAGAGGAAGAGTATCTTCAAAAGCTTGACGCCGGTTTGGCCACCCTCGAGCACCTCACGTTGGTCTTCGCCCACCTCTGGGCAACCGACCACGCGCCGATCATGCGCCGGCTCTACCTCGACGCCTCGCAAAACGCCATCGCGTTATCTGATTTGCGCGACATCCTCCGCCAACACGCGCATCACGTCGGCGATTCCGCCGGCGATTCTGCGCGTGAAGGCACCGTGCGCGCCATTCTCAGCGTCTTACCGTACGCCCCCGGCGAACGCGAGCAAAGTTAATATCTACGCGCTCGAGCCCGATGGCTCAAACCACCTCGTCCCTGGAGCCGCACTCTCCCACCCTCGTCATCGCTATGTTCGCCCTGTCGTCCAAGATCACCGCCCCCCGCGCGCTCACGGCGACTAAGCCCGCCAAGTCGCAGCGCCGCGGTCTCGTCGTCAAGGTGCGCGGCGCGCGTCGTCTGGTCTCTCGCGCGCTCTTTATCCACTCGACGCGTCGAGCGGAATTCGTGCGACGCGCGCGCGCGATCGCGGTGTCAGCGTCGCTCACGCGCGCGCGCACGGCGCGAAGGTTTCGTGCCGCCTCGCGTATTTGCACGAGACCGCCGCGAAGGGCTCGCGCGGCGACGCGGGCGCCCTGGATATGTTCAAGATCAGTCCCGCGCGAGACACCCTAGGGAAGATCTTTTCGAGCGCGATCCGAGGACTGACTGACGCGAACGATTCGCGAGATAACCACAGGCTGGTAAGACCATCGACACGTCCAACCGCCGTGAGATGATGAAGAAGAACCAAGAAGCCGCGCGCAAGAAGGCCGAGGACGCGAAGGCCAAGTCCAAGGCGCTCGCGGAGAAGAGCAAGGCGGCGGCGGCGAAGGCGGCTGAAGCGAAGAAGGCGGCGGCGGCGAAGGCCGAGGCGAAGCGCAAGGAGATGGCGAAGAAGACCGCGGCGTTGAACAAGACGGTGGGCGGCACGAGCCGCTTCGCGAAGTCTATGTCCAAGGGCCCTGTTAAGATGAAGGATCCGCTCGAGGGCAAGAAATTCAACCCGTTCTCCTTGTTCGGGAAGAAGAAATAAAAATCGCTCGCGCGCCGAGTCGATTCATTACTTTACCGACCGTGATTTAATGGTCATCACTTAATTCAAATCCCAACTATGAGCTAATTTCTACTGCTGCGCGTCGATTGCCTCGAGAACGCGCGCGACGACGGACTCAGGCGCTTCCAAATGCGCCGCGTGTCCGCATCGAGGAACGATAAATACTTTGCACGGCGCCGCGTCTACCACCCCTTCACTCATGGCGTCTTGCATCTTGCGCGATATCGATTTGAACTTTTCATCCTTGTCGCCCACGATCATCGTGAGCTTACCGCGAAGACGACAAAGCGTCGACCAACCCTCGATTTGACGTCCGGGTGAGGCGGCGGCGAGGCACGCAGCGAGCGCCTCTGCGTTCGTCCCAATGACTGATCCGCGACGTTCGGCGAGCCCATTGACGCCACCGAATCGTGGATGAGCGACGAGAGTAGAGAACAAACCTCGTCGATACCAAACTTTGGCGAACTCACGCGCATCATCACCCTTGAGTAAAGCGGCGGCTAAGTCGTCGTCCTGAGCGACCCGCGCGACTCGCGCGTCTTCCCCGCACAATCCCGGAGAACCGCCGATGGAGACGATAGACTTCAGACTTGATTCGTCGAGAGTAAGTGCAATGCGTGCACCCATGCTATAGGCGACAACGTGCGTACATTCGTTGGGACATCCGAGCTTGGTCATCGCTGCGGCGACTACATCTCGCATGGCTTCCACGCGCAGGCAATCGCGCATGGATTTCCCTCGATGCGGCGTACACGTCGTTCGTCCGTGAGCGGGCAAATCGATTGCGATCACTCGAGCGTTATTACGAACGGTCAGACCGCGGGCAACGATATCCCAATCTTCGCTCGATCCCATGAATCCATGCAATAGTACGATCGTTTCGCCGCTCGAGTTGCCTCCGCTTGGAGTGCGCTCGACGCACTGTACCTCGTAAATTCCATTCGATGTTTCAACCGTGATTGTGGAATCTTCACCCCAACGCTTCGAAACATCCTGGAACATGGATACCACTGATGTCTGACGTTTAGTCTTGTCGGTATCTTCGAGTAAGTGTATGGACATCCCGTCGCTTCCTTTCCGGACGGGGACGACTTCGGGGAACATCACGTCGCCGTCAAACCAGGACGCCGTTCCTAGGCCGTGCGATGTTGGTTGCGCGTCTAAAGCCAAAATCAAAGGTTTTATATCCAGCGTGTTCGGACGCTCGGTGTCGTCGCCCGTCACCAAAGAGTCTCTGGCTGCTTGAATCTCACGAGCCAAAACATCGTCGAGCGTCGCCGCGAGGTGAGCGCTGACGTTTAATCCAATGCCACTTTCGAACGCGCTAGAAATCACGGTCCGGACACCTCGAGACATTGCGATGCGCGCAATTAAAGACGTCGCTTCTAAACCTCCAATGACGGATGGTTTGAGCACCACAGCTACGATACCTGTGGACTGATCCGCAACGCGTGAAATCGCTGCGCTTGCCTCGGCCAAGCTTGAAGACTCGCAAAGAATGTCGTCGATGGTCTCGTCCAAAGCCACGGCTATGCCGGTGGTGAAATGGAACGCCGCGACTTCATGTGCCGCACGAGTGGGTTCTTCGACGTACTGCAAACCCACGTTGAGTTCTTGCGCTCGCGCGCCGAAATCGAGCGCTTCCGTCAAATCCCAACGCCTGTTCGCATCAGCACGGAGCGCGACGCTGGGACCGACTTCGTCTCGAATCTGAGCGAGTCGTTCCGCGTCTGCTCGAGCGCCATCACTACCAAGACCCCGAGCCACTTTGACTTTTAAACAGGTATAACCGGCGTCCACGAGCGCGCGCGCTTCGCGGCGCGCAGCGGCGACATCAGTCGTCGCGTCAACGAGTCCATTCACAGAGACGGAGTTCATCACCTCGTCGCCAGTCATGACGCGAGAAAGCGTCTTGCCTTCGCTTGCGGCGAGCGCGTTCGCAATTGCTGACTCCAACGCAAATCGAACAGTGGGAAACAACTCGCTCGTCGAGCGCACGCCGACGCAATCTTCAATCCAGGCTGCAAAGGCGCCGTTGAGCAGAGCAACATTCGTAGGAACTTCCATGCTGTTCATGAGCGAAGCGACGACGGAAAGTTGCGCGCCGCTCTCTTCGTACGATTCGCGATGAAGTCCATCCAGAGGAGAACACTCACCGTAACCGACGACACCATCGCTCAGGGTGACCTTCAGAAGCCATCCGTCCCGTGTCGTCGATGACGCATTCGCTGTAGTGGGTTTCTTCAGAGGAAGTGAGAACGAAGCCACTTCAATACTCTGAATCGTCTTTGACGTCGACGTAGTCGTTAGCTCAAGGGCTTGTCGTGCGGCTCGTGCACATCGCCGCTGCACTAACTTGTGCTGAATCAAATTTCGAGCGCGGGACGTGGTCACTTCGATGACGCTGTGACGATTTTCGTTCCACGCAGCGCTGAGCGCCTCACCGAACTCACTAACCGACGTTGGATGCGCATAGGCGACGCGATGAGCCTCGCACAGTCCTCTTCTGGACACATCCGGCGGTGTGGCAAACAAACGATTGAACGACTTATCGTCAACCTGCGAGGCGACGGGTAAAAAATTGAAAATTCCACCGCCGCCATTATTGACGACGACGACCGTCACCGGTGGTTGACCGGGACGCTCGCGAAGGAACAGTAGTCCATTGGAATCATGCTGAAACGACACATCGCCGATGATGAGTGTAACCGGATGTCCAAGGCCTGCAGCATATCCCGCGGCTGAAGATATCACACCGTCAATACCACTCGCGCCTCGATTCGCCGTGACGGGAATTCCGTACGCCGACGTCGCGCAGTCTTCACGATCAAAATTTAAACCTTCGGAGAATTCTTTGATTCCACTGAATGCGTCGACATCGCGGATGGGCATGGAGTTACCCAAGAAGAAACCCATAGAATCAGGTAGACCCTCGCTGATGGCGATCGCGACAGCCATCTCGGACATACCTTCGTTGGCGGTGATGTCGTTGAGGGCCATCGCGGCTTCGCGTGCGACTGCGGCGCCGACAGCGACGGCGCGCTCGGCAAAGGCGATGCATGATGTTTTTGAGTCACTCGTGTCGTAACCGCTCTCGTGACTTAGCGCGCTCTCCAAAACTTCCAAAGCGTATCCGATGGACGATTCAACTCGAACACTCACACAATGCGCCGGATCCACTCGGTTCGGAGTCGGCTCAACGACGATCCACTCAGCATTATTCTCAATCGCGCTCGCTTCAAGGAACTGGCATAGCCTCTTGGACGTCAAACGTGCACCAATTTGCAGGATAACATCCGGTCTCAACGCATCATGCGCACTCGGTTCCACCAATACGTAATCGATCATAGGAATCTTACGCACGGATTCATCCTCACCCGCGCCCACGCGAATACCGCTCGTGGCGTCGGCGGCGACAGCCCAGCCCAGCGTTTTAGCGATCGCAGTCGCCGCGATTGAGTCCGCTGCAGACGAGCCACTTCCAACTACTAGCAATCCGCGCTTAGCGTTTGCGATTTGAGATAGCGCTGCTTGCCAGGCGCCGCCGTCGTGCATCGTTCCTGCGGTGGCATTGCCAATGGTGAACTGCGTCGACGACTCTTCCCATTTCTCCAACCCCTTAAGCGCAGCCGCTGAGTCCCAGTCCACACGTTGCGGACCGAGCGGTTCGCGAAAAGCACAGTTTAGGTGCACCGGTCCAGGGTTCGTTCCTCTCAAATATCGAAGCGCCGTCGCAGCCATGGTGGCGCAGGCGCGCGCAGGCGCGCCGTCTCCGGGTGGAGCCAAGTCGGCGTTGAATCGAGCGTACGAACCAAAAATTTTCACCTGGTCAATCGTTTGATTCGCACCAGTGTGGCGCAACTCATACGGTCGATCTGCGGTGAGTAATAATAACGGGGTTGAGCTTTCTGACGCTTCGACGACGGATGGCAGTAAATTAGCCACAGCCGTGCCGCTGCTGCAAATCACCGCAGCGGGCTGGGCCGCGCCTTTTGCGTATCCCAATGCATAAAACCCAAGAGAACGTTCGTCAATACACACGACCACGTTTGCTTCGACATGTTTCTCAGCCGCAAGTGCGAGAGGCGTCGAACGACTTCCAGGAGCGATACAGAATGTCGTCACGCCGCCGCGTACGAGCTCACCGATCAATATCGTTGCCCACGCTGCGTTGGGATTTGGCAAGCTCGCGAGCGGTGTCACCGGCGCAAGAAGTGACTCGAGGGGTTTTGTCTTCAAGTTCAATTCGTGCCATTCGGATTGCGCGTTGGCGGAACCGACGACACCGACGCCCGCGTACAAAGACACCTCATCACCGTCGGGGTGCACCAGCGCTGAACGAATGGCGACGGCGAATTCAGCGCCATCCGCGCTTATCCACCCGAGCGGTCCCGAGTAAAGTCCGCGATCGAACGACTCCACCGCACGAAGCGTGTCTAGCGCAGCTTTGCGCGGGTATCCACACACCGCGGGCGTGGGATGCAGCGCATCGAGTAAATCAGCCTCTGTCTTGCCGCTGGCCAAGGGCGCAGAGAGACGCGAGTATAAATGTTGCACGGTAACGTTGCGCAAGATACCTTTTTCAAGCTCAACTTCCACGCCATCATTTCCACCGTCGGCGACATCGCCCAGTGCACGACGAACTTCTTCACGCACGATTGCAAACTCTTCGTGCTCCTTGGGCGACAGAAGCATGTCATACGCCAAAGCCGCGTCTTCACCGTCGTCGGCGCCTCTGGCGCGCGTGCCAGCCACGGCTTCACTCACCGCGCGACCCCCTTGACATAAGAACAAGCGCTCAGGCGTCGAACCTAGGAAGGTCTCACCGTTGGGGTGTCTTAAAACGAATTGATACGCATCTGGATCTCGAGATTGCAGCCTCGAGACCAAGGCAAAAGTATCCACAGGCGTGTTCAGGTTGAGCTTGCTTCTCCGCGCCAAGACGACTTTTCGTAACGGATCGACGGTTTCACCGCCGAGAAGCAAAGCGTCGACCATGCCCTCCATTGTTGAGTCATCTTTGTACAGTCCGCCATCCATGGCCATCGTCATCGCTTCGAATTGATCGAGAACCGCGCTCGGGGCTTCGACTCCAGCCGCGCGACCAAGCGATTCTAACGCCGTTCGCACATCTGGCGAATCTGATTCGTCAAAGCTGCTCCCTAAGTCGATCCATGCATCCTCTTTGTCCCGCACGCTAGCGCTCACGGATGCTCGCGATACTCTAATGCGGCTGATGACGGAGGACACGTCTTTGGACCATCCGTCTTGATCGGGCACCAGCGCACGGTCGACGACGTGCGCCGCGCCCGGGGGTAACGCCTTGTTTGAACTCTTTTCGACACCCATTGAGCGCTTGAGCGTCTCGCACGCATCATCAAGCGCTTGGACGAGTGACTTGGCCGATGGACCGCAGTTTTCTTCACCGCGCGCGTCCCACGCCACGGAAACCGTCAACGTGGCGCTCTTGACGCCCTCCACGACTTCGAGCGTGGGCAAAAAGAAATAATGCGTCCCGAACGACGCCCACTCCTCCTCGGGCGCGCGACCAGGATCGAACCTTCCGGCGCCATACACTCGAGACCCCGCACGAGCGTCTTTATGCTCGCTTAGAAACCTCCGCATCGAAGCGATGCGCCGCCGAAATGACGTCTCGTCCTCGTTCCCTGCGTCCGTCCACGTCGCGCACGACCCAAAACCCGCGCGCGACCCGCGTGCGGCGTCAAAATCCAACTTATCACTCCTCGTCGTTTCCATCGCCGTCTCCTTCGACGCTGATCCGCCCTTGCCCACCGCGCTTCCGCTCGCCGTCTTCGCTCGTGGCGACCAATAAAACGCCGGCGTTCCACTCCTCACCTTCCCGCTCACCTCGCTCACCCATCGCAGCGCCCGCGCGTCTCGCGGCACATCGATCACGAACCGCAAGCACCCGCTGTCAAACTTGCACGCCGGCATTCGATCGGCGTCTCGCCGCGCGTCTCGCACTCGTCTCGCCAGAGCGTCCCATCCAGCAGCCAACGACGCGCGCGCGCCTAAATCTATCGTCTCTCGAGCCCCTGCGCTCGCGACAAACGACGCGATCGTTGACTCGTCATCGTTCGACGTGCTCGTCTCGCCGCGAGCGCGCCTGAGCGCGTCGTTCGAGGCGATTTCTTCGCGGTCTGCGCTATCCAAGTTGGGCTCGCGCACGGAACGAATTCGCGACGACGATGGCGCAGCTGTGCGCGCCGGCGCTCGACGCGCGCGGTGTGGACGCGCGCGCACGATGTGCTCTCGCGCTGTCGCGTGCGACGCGGCTTCGGCGCGCATGACGGACCGACGCGTCCGATTGTGGGGACGGCGCCGGGGCGAGGTCGAAGCGGCCGAAGAGCGACGCCGTTTCTCGAGCGGAACGAATACACTACGATTTCAATACACGAATATAATAATGCGGAATGAATGGGACGCGAAGACGATCACCACTTTTTGTTGCCGCGCGAGAATCTGCCGCCGCCTCCTCGACCGCCGCCTCGGCCTCGGCCGCCGCCTCGGCCTCGGCCGCCCGACCAACCGCGGCCGCCTCCGCCGCCGCCGCCCTTGCGCTGCATCGCTTGGAGCGCCAAAGGTACGGTTTGTCCGGCTCCTTGGAGGATATCGATGAGCTCGTTTGCGGCGCCACGGTTATCTTTAGTGAAGAAGGTGAACGCCTTGCCCTCCTTCCCGGCGCGTCCGGTGCGACCGATTCTGTGCACGTAATCCTCCACTTGGAGCGGAAAATCGTACACGAGAACCGCTGCGACGCCAGGAATGTCTAAACCACGCGCAGCGACGTCAGTGGCGACGAGAATATTGCCACGACCGCGACGAAAGTTGTCGAGGACCATCTCGCGCTCGTATTGGTCCTTGTCGCCGTGAATAGCGCCGGCGGAGGAAAACCCAGACTGCTTCAATCTGCGGTCCAAAAAATCGCATCGACGCTTTGTGCCGGCAAACATAATGCACGTGTCGTCCTTACCGAGCTCCTTCTTCAGGATGGCGACGCAACGGTCAAACTTTTCCTCCTCCTCGAGTACTTCGACGGTTTGCGTAATCGACTTATTCGCCGTGAGTTTATCGCCGCCGCTACCGATTTGAATGTGAATCGGCTTCGTCGTGAAAGAGTCTGCAATCTTTTGCACCGCTTTCGGCCACGTCGCGGTGAACATCACCGTCTGACGCGCCGACGGGCAGAGCTTGAAAATCTTTTTAATCTGCGGCTCAAATCCCATGTCCAACATTCGATCCGCCTCGTCGAGGACGACGTACGACGCCTTCACCGCGCTCACGGGCGCGGTGAATCCCGGGGGTGGTTCAAGAAAATCGTTCAATCGCCCGGGCGTGGCGACGACGACGTCGGCGCCCGAACGCAACGCGCGCAACTGATCGCCCTTGGCGGCGCCGCCGTAGAGCACCGCCGAGCGGCACCCCGCGGCGGGGCAAAACTTCGCGCACTCGTCGTGGATTTGAATCGCCAACTCCCGCGTTGGCGCTAACACGATGACCGTCGGCGTCACCGCCCCCGGACGCCATCGTCCATCGAGCAACTGCATCTCCGGCGCCTTTTGCGATCCTCTCGCCACGATGCTCGCCAGCGCCGGCAACAAAAACCCACACGTCTTCCCCGACCCCGTCTTCGCGATCGCCACCACATCCTTCCCCTTCAGCAATATCGGCCACGCTTCCGCCTGAATCGGCGTCGGCGCGTCGTATCCCTGCGCTTTCAGCGCCGCTCGCAGCGGTTTCGGAAACGCCGCCTCGTCGAACGTCGTAAACGGTTCCAAATCCCGCGTCCTCTCGCACGCGTTCCGAATCTCGATCGCGTGTTCCCTTCGAAAGTCTTCCTTGGACGCGATTCGTTTCAGCGTCGGCGTCTTCGGCGCCTCGATCGACGCGCTCTCCGACCCCGCCGTCGCCCTCGCGTCGGTCGCCGCCGACGTCGCCCTCTTCGCCTTCTTCGCCTTCTTCGCCGCGCGACGTCGCGCGCGCGCCTCGTCCGTCTCCGTCTCCCGCGCCGCGTCGCGCTTCCGCGCCTTTCCCTCCCTCGCGCGCGTCGTCGTCGTCGTCGTCGACATCGCGATCGGGACTCGCGCGCGCGCTCTGTCGCCGCGCGCGCGCCGCCGCCGCCGTCGGTCGACGCCGGCGGCGATCGACGCCCACCGCGTCGATCGCGCGAACCTCACCGCGTCGATCGACGGCCGCGACGCGAACCTCGATCGAGGTTCGCGTCGACGTCGCGCGCGATCGATCGAAAATCGCGATCG
>MDSW01059191.1_pt1 | contig 22991 bp, 20 predicted proteins | sample 811171 | NCBI WGS metagenome assembly MDSW01 (sample SAMN05326641, study PRJNA326480) | marine metagenome | isolation source: seawater | place: Atlantic Ocean: North West | collected 2012 | reverse complement strand
TGTATAAAACATAAACGACATCAACCATATCACACCCTCTGTTTGAAACAGTCGAATTTAAGCAGAAATCAATTATTTTTTCTGGATAATGTATCTTGGCATCCAGCCAATCAAGACCCGTCAATATTTTCATAGCGCCATTAATAAGTTCATAACTACTAGTTACTTTTCCTTTATAGTAAAGACCATTTTCAGAGTTCACTGTACTTTCAGAAAATTTTAGAATTGATTTTTTGGAATTTTCAAATTTACTATTTTCTAATTGTGTCTTTGAAAATACACATATAGCTGAAAATTGACCACCACTACTCCATGGATAATTCCAGTTGAGACCGTTTAGGTAATTATTAATTTCATTTTCATTTTTAGGGAATTTTTTATAAGTAATTTTGTTTGGTTTGTCTATTTCATATAGAGTAGATATTGACTGCTTGGTCTCAGCACGAATATAATTTTCTAATTTTAAATTATTGCTTTTATAGTTTGTTCCAATAGTCAAATTAGAAATGTATTTAACAGGGTACAGTAATCCAGTTATTAAATTATCTGATTGAAAAGATGATAAGTAACCTTTATCAATAAAAGTATTCTCTTGCTCAAGATCTTCTTTTGTTTGAAATGAATTTATATATTCTGCCCAATTATCAATCTTACTTTCAGAAAGCTTGTCAATGTAATCAATAAGTTTAAATATTTTTAAAGCATAGCAACTAAATCCTAGATTTAGTTTTTCGCCATTCTTAGTAAGTAATTTTTGTACAGGGAAAAATGAAAAGTCAGAATCTTCTTTTTTTAAATTATATACATACTCAAGAACACTACTGTCTAAATTTTTCAACCAACTCATAAAAATTTTATATTTTTGTACAAGCCAACATGTCTATAGTTACTTATTTGGATAAGTTCAAAACTATTTTTTATAAGTATTTTATTAACATCTTCAATTGTACTATTTTGTTCTATTCCTCTTTCAAATCCAAAATCAACACTAATATATTCTATTTTTTCTAAAATATTTTTGGCACCTTCTAAAATTTCAGGTTCATGACCTTCTGCTTCAACTTTAAACAACTTAATGTTCTTTTTATTGACAATTGATTCAATTGTTTTTGTTTCAACCTGTATAAATTTACTCTCACCAAAGTATTCAAGAGACGAATTTCCACCAAAGCTATCAAGGTATAAATCACTCGTACCATTTCTATTTGAAAGAGCAACATTATGAAAAATATCATCTTTCCTCAATATATTTGTTTTTAAACATTCAAAAGTTTCAAAATCTGGCTCAATTCCTATATACTGTATATTTAAATTTCTGAGGTAAAAGGCATAATTTAATTCACCAACATTTGCACCGCAATCGATAATCACATCTCCATCATTAAAGTCAATATAATCAAGACAGTATGTTTCATATAGGATATTAAAGATTGAATTTTTATCACTATGGAATGTCCTTGTAACTCTTTTATTCGGATAGCTAATAACTAAGTTGTTGTTTAGAGTTTTTATATAGGCTTTTCTGCTTTCATCAAACTTGACCTTTGCATATTTTCCAAAGAGGAAATTCATCAATAAACAAAAAACTTTATTATCAAATTTTTTGATCACGATTTGTGATAATTTTCCGAGAATAGCAATATATATTTTTTGAATGAAGTTTTTTTCATCAAGATTGTATATTTGGAAAATAAACGAAGGAACTTTAATCAAACCGGAAGAAGAAGAATTTTTCATAATTTAATATAATATGTTACTAAACAAATTTTGTTATAATTAAACTTTATCGGAGTAAAAATTAAAGTAATAGTTTTTGGAAGTAATGGCCTTGTAGGGTCTTCAATAGTTACTAAGTTTTCAAAAAGGCCTGAAATTAATTTAATTCCATCGTCAAGAAATGAAGTAAATTTATTTGATTTTGATAAGACTAAAAGTTTTATCGAGGAAAATAAACCAGATATTGTTATAAATGCAGCAGCAAAAGTAGGTGGCATTCAAGCCAACAATACACAGAGATTTGATTTCATAATTGATAATTTAAAAATAAATATGAATATTTTAGAATCAATTAAAAAATTTCCAGATACAAAATTAATTAACTTAGGAAGCAGTTGTATATATCCAATAAACATAGAAAATCCTATAAAAGAAACTTCTATTATGTCTGGAAAGTTGGAGGAAACAAACTCTCCGTATGCAATGGCTAAGCTCTCGGCAATTGAAATAGGTGATGCGATGTCTAAAGAATTTGGACATGACATTATTAATTTAATGCCGACGAATTTATATGGCCCAAATGATTATTTTAATCCAGAAAATAGTCATGTTATCCCTGGGATGATATACAAATTTGATAGTGCTAAAGATAATAAGGATAAAGAAATACACCTTTGGGGTGATGGTTCTCCTCTTAGAGAATTTTTATTTGTTGACGATCTTTCAAAAGCAATTCTTTTTATTTTGGACAATAATATAAATGAAAGCATTTTGAATGTAGGTAGTTCGGAAGAAGTATCAATTTTCGAATTGGCAAATATAATTAAAAAAATTACCGGTTTTAATGGTGAAGTTAGATTTGACAATTCTAAACCTAATGGAATTGATAGGAAATTTTTGGATTCTTCCAAGCTAAATTCTTATGGTTGGAATTCTGAAATAGATTTAGAAAAAGGTTTAAATCTAACTTATAGTTGGTTTGTTGATAATAAAAGTAATTTAAGGCTATAAGTATTAATTTTTAAAATATTCCCAAGAAGGAAGCATCAAGTTTTGATCTAGTAATATTTTTTCACTTTTTGCAATTTCAATATCACTCTCTATCATCATTCTGATCAAATCCTCAAAACTTGTTTTTGGAGTCCAGTCCAATTCTTTTTTCGCTTTTGATGAGTCACCTAAAAGATAATTAACTTCATTGGGTCTGTAATACTTTTCAGAAATAACAACATAATCTTCATAATTTAAATTAACAAATTCAAAAGCAATTTTTAAAAATTCTTTTACAGAATGAGATTCTCCTGTAGATATCACATAATCAGTTGGATTTGAGTGATTAATAATTTTCCACATAGCCTCCACATAATCTCCTGCAAATCCCCAATCCCTTTCTGAATCTAAATTGCCTAGTGTAAGTTTCTCTTGGATGCCTACGTGTATTCTTCCAACGGCTCTTGTAATTTTTCTCGTAACAAAAGTTTCCCCCCTATGTGGTGACTCATGATTAAAGAGTATTCCATTACTACAAAACATGTCATAAGATTCTCTATAAACTTTAGATATATTGTATGAAAATACTTTAGAAGCTGCATATGGACTTTTTGGATTAAATACGGATTCTTCATTTAGGGGTACCCTATCTTCTCCTCCGAACATTTCTGATGAAGAAGCTTGATAAAACTTTATGTCTTTATCTTGATTTCTAATTGCTTCAAGTAAAGAAATTGTTCCAAGGTTGCCCGACTCTATTGTGTAAATGGGATTCTTAAACGACACAGCAACATGTGATTGAGCAGCTAGGTTGTATACTTCATCAGGCTGAATTTTAGTTATTAAATTACCTAGTGAGGAAGAATCAGTTAAGTCTGAAAAATACAGATTTAACTTTTTATCTTTGGAATATTTTGAAATAAGTGGATCAATTCTGGTTGTATTAAAATTAGATGCTCTTCTTACTACTCCATGAACTTCATAATTATTTTCTAGAAGAAGCTTAGATAGATAATAACCATCTTGTCCTGTTATTCCAGTTATGAAAGCCTTCTTCATTTCATTAATTTTAATCAGATGATATGAAATAACCTAAAAAACTTAAAAATATAAAAGGAAAATGCACACCCTCCATAGTTACATCTAAACTTGAAACAATCATGACAGGTAAAAACAATTTTACAAAATCAATAGTTTTTAGATTTTTTCTCTTCCAAACAAGATATATTGCAAAATAAAACGTTAAAAAAATAAATAATTGTACTAAGCCACCTCTACCAATAATATTAAAAAAATAATTGTGAACATGTTCATTTAAACCATCTCTTCCCAATCTGCCTGGTTCTGAAGGATCGCTCATGACTTCAAAAGGTTCAAAATATCCAAATCCCGTAAATAACTTATTTTTTAATCTCAAATCATCTAAAAGATCCTGCCATATGTCTAAACGCCAATCTGTTGTTGCATCTAGTGACTTAATCCTTCCATCATCAATGTAAAATGTAAGAAATCCACTTCTTGGTTCTTTTTCTGTCAATATGTTATCAATTATTCCAGAATTGGCATCGGCTAAATTTTCTGGCATAAATTCTTCATCAACAGATATAAATGCAATTGAATATGATGATCCATAAAAAAGGATTGCTGCAATAAGAGTATAAATTAAAGTTAATAGAAAGTTTTTAAAAATAAATTTTCTATAAGCAAATATGCTGATTATAAAAAATACCAAAGCAGCTAATAGTGAGCCTCTGCTTTGATATATGTAATAAGGCAGGAATAGTCCAAATGAAAACATTAAAACCAGTAATTTCAAATTATCTGAAAGATTTGAATACCTTTCTATAATTAAATTTAGAATAACAAATATTAACAAAGAATCTGCAGCTTTTACTAATTGAAATTTATCTGAACTTGAAATAAATATATCTATGATAAAATTTGGATAGTTTATGACACTTATAAAGTACAAACTAAAGGCAGATAAAAAAACAATTAACACAATGAGTTCTTTGTTAATTTTGCTCAAGAAATAGTAACCAAAACCTATGTAACCTATAGACCATATATAACTACTTGACTTAAATAAATACATATTGATTTCAAATTCATTAAAAAACATTGATATTAAAAATCCTAAAATAATGAATATTGATAAATTAACTAGTGTCCTCATTTCTTCTGGAATTATATTTCTTTTGAAAATATTTATACAGATAAGGATTATTAAAACTATTGCTCCACCAAGCACATAAGCTTTTCCAAGTTGCTGATTAAGTATAAGAATTCCAACAAACGGTCTACCAAAAATTATAACTAAGGAAAGGTTCATTAAATAAAAAAGTGAAATTAAATATAAAATATTATTTTGATTTTTGTTAGGAACAATTAATTTCTTTAAATATTCAAATAAATTATTAATTTGAATGTTTTTTAACATATTAAAGTATCTTAGTATTGTGAAAGAAATTATTTTCATTTTTAATCAGGGACGTATTGATAGATTGAATCATGATCCAAGTGGTCCTAAAGAATTTTTTTACACTTACCATAAATTTAAAGAGACTTTTAATAACGTAGATCTAATCGAAAGCAATGTTGAGAATAGAAGTATATTTAAATTTTTATTTAAGTTTTTGAGAAAACTTTCAACTCTTCCTATTTATACTGAAAATTTTTTAAATTCTCAGCATTTAAAATCAATATTTAATTCAAAAGTATTGATAGCAACAAATCAGAATTTAGCTTTTTCAGTATTACCTATTTTGATTATAAAAAAAATTTTTACAAAAACTTATTTTTATACATTTGGAATGGGTCTCCTTGAAAATCAATTAAAAAAAGGTATTAATATTTATTTTTTTAATCTTTTCTTAAAATTATCAGAAAAAATATTTTTTATCAGCAGAAATGAGTTCGAACAGGCAAAGAAAATCTTACCAAAATTTAAGCACAAATTTTTATATATCCCATTCGCAATTGATACAGATTTTTGGGATGGAAAAAATAATAGTGATAAAAAATATATATTGTTCAATGGTAACGATATGAATAGAGACTATGATTTTATTTTTAACTTAGCTAAAAAAATGAGGGATTACGATTTTGTATTCATTACCCAAAGATTTCAAAATATTAATTTACCAAACGTAAAACTCATCCAAGGAAATTGGAATGATAATATTTTAAGCGATGAAGAAGTAAAGAAATATTATGAATTATCACATGTTACTTTAATCCCATTAAAGCAAACCTATCAACCAAGTGGGCAAAGCGTAGCTTTACAGTCTGCTTCTATGGAGACACCTGTCTTTATTACAAGAACAAAAGGTTTCTGGGATAATACTCTTTTTGAAGATTCTAAAAATATTATCTTTATTGACGAAAATAATTTAGATTTATGGAAAGAAAAAATTGATGAAGTTTTATCAAATAAAGAATTTTATAATCTTTTATCTTCAAATGGAAAAAAATTAATAAATAAGGAATTCAATATTGATAAGATGTATTTATCTGTTCTTGATGAAATTAAATCTGTTGAGTTTTAAATAAGCTATCTTTAAGAGGCTTCTCCTTTGTAATTTTCTATTTTTTTGCAAATATGATTTTTCTTTTAGTATCTTTTCAAAAAAATTAAGAAAATCATTACACATAAAATCTGAATTCTTGTCATAATTTTTTACTTTTTCAAAGTATTCATCATATTTTTCAATAGATTCATTAATTTTGGTTTTAAGATTATCAATATTATATTCAATTCCATATCCCTCACAGTATTCTTTAACACCACCACTATCAATATATAAAATTGGAAGACCGCACTGGGCCGCTTCAATGTGATGGTTACCGGAAGGTTCATTTATTGTTCCAGTTATATAGAAATTATTTTTCTGTAATTCTTTCGCTAAATCTATTCCATGCATAGGAGGAATGACATTTGTATTTTTTAAGAATAAATTATCTGGAAGTCTTCCAATAAAATTAAATTCAATTTTTTCTTTAAAAGTCTCGTCATTTAGCATTTCATCAATTTTTTTATAAATATCAAAACCTTTGTTCCAATTGTTACTCCAATGATGCGTTACTAATTTAAATTTTGTTTTTTTATCCCATTGCTTTAAGTTATTAGAGTTGAAAATTTTATTGTTTGACCCAGCTAAAACAACCTCATATGGTTTTTCTTTAATATGGTCATAACTAAGATATAGATCTCTTATCCAGGAACTAACAAAAATAGTTGCATCTGCACACTTGTTTGCATACGCTATATATTTATTTATAAAATTTGTATCTTTATGCTCATCACATTCATTAACTCTATGAACAACAAGAGCATCAGGATTTTTGTATAAGATGTAGTCTTCAACATCATAATTTGTAAATGCAGAGGAAGGAGAAGTTCTTCTTGGTTCAGTCAATAAAATAATGTCAATATCTATATCTTTTAAATCAAATACAACCTTATGACCTCTTTTTTCTAAATAATCCTTAAAATTTATAGCAAATAAATTTCCACCGCCCCAAGGACCTTCTTGGATATTTGTTCCAATACTAATTTTCAAAGGAATCCTCCATAATTGTTCTGAATCTTTTCATACTATTTTCAATTAAGTAATGTTGAACATTTCTATGAGCTATATCAATATCTGGTTTTGCATCAATATAGTTACTCATATCAAAAATAGAATTTTCTGACAATATAAGATTTGCTACTCCAACATCTGTGGAAATAATAGGTGTTTTTGTTAATGCACATTCATAGATTGACTGGGGACCACCTTCAAATCTTGATGCAACAATATATAAATCTAAAATATTATAAAGTTCATTTAGCACACTTAAATCAGTCATTTCAAAATATAAATATTTAATTTTTAACTTTTTAAGCTCGTTAATTATATAGTCTCTTCTTTTTCCTGAAAGCAAAACTAAAACATCATCATTGTTTTTACTGTAGTAAGAAACAATTTCTAAAAGTCTATCAGGTCCTTTTGAGAGTTTTGGCAAACTTAGATTTGAGCCTTCCGAATCTCTTTGAAAAGAACCAATTACAAAAGTTTTTTTATTAATTTTATATTTTTCTCTTAATTGATTTTTGTTATTTATAATCTTCCAATTATTTGAATTAATCCAAAAAGGTTCGACGACTATTTTCTTTTTTGTTAAATCCTCAAGTTGAGTTGCGGTTTTCTCATTTGTAACATGATAAGTATTTACAAATTTATCTCTGTCTTTGAAGTCACTTAATTCTTGATTTAATTTATTTTCATCAATATGGTGAATTGTACAAAGTACCTTTTTATTCTCAAGATATTTTTTATTTACTTTTTTCCATGTCCAAGGTGCAATAATCCATAATAAATTCGATTTGTAAATTAATTTTGTAACAATGTCATTATTATTTTCAATAAACTCTTGTCTTTGTCTATCGACAATCCAGTTTTCATTTAATTTGTTTAGATATATTTTTATTTTTTTATTCAATGTATTTATATTATGATTTTTTCTGTAAAAAGTTGTTTATTTTTTTAAATATGGAACTGTTGATTTCTGAACACACTTTGCGTAATAATCTTGTTCTTTTCTCATATTTGTTGAAATATTGTTTGAAGTATTGAGCACATACAATACTTTTTTTAAGATTTTTACTTTATAATTTTTTTTCATTAAATCAGTCATTAATTTGTAGTCTTGCGCATAAATAAAATTTTCATCATAGTTATTTATGTTATTGAAAGTCTCTTTTTTTAACATTAATGATCCGTGTATAAATGGATTTCTATATTTGACTACTAATTCCAGAGGAAGGTAGCTTTTAAAATTATTAATCTTTTTTTGAGTTTGTTTTGATATAGCTAGAGATGTACATCCATCTAAATTATTTTTATCAATATATTTTATCTGATATTCAAATCTTTCTTTTTTACTTATGTCATCAGCGTCTTGTCTTGCAATTATATTGCCCTTTGACATCCCAATTAATATGTTAAGTGACTTTGTTAATCCTAAATTTTTATTATTTTTAAAGAATTTTATTCTTTTATCTTTGTTTGAGTAGTCTTTAATGATTTTTTCTGTATCATCAGATGACCCATCATCTAAAATTAAGAATTCAAAATTTCCATATGTCTGACCTAAGACGCTTTTTATAGAATCCTTAATTGAGTTTTGAGAGTTATAAGCACTCATAATTACAGAAACATTATTCATAAATTATATAAATACCTTTTTGAACATTTTTACTATTTCTTCTTCATCCAACATATTTGATATAAATTTTTGGTTTTCAATTCCTATTTTTTTCAATTCTGTGTCGTTAATCATCTTTTCTAATTGTTCAGCGAGATCTTTGTAATCAAACTGATTATATGAATAGATATAATCTTTTGGAAAAAATTCATTTATGCCTCCAGTTTTTGGAAATATTGAGGGTACTCCTAATGAAGAAGCTTCACAAAGCAATGTAGGTTGTCCTTCATATAATTTAGTTGCAGTCACGACGCCTATGCTTCTGCTCATAATTGACAAAACTTCATCATTTTTAGTATTTCCTAAAAATACAAATTTTGAATTATTTAAGTACTTTTTCTTTAAGCTACTTAGCAATGGTCCATCTCCTATAATTTTTAAGCTAACTTCATTCATTTTTAATTTATTAAAAGTTTCTAATAATTCAAATAAACCTTTTTCTTTTGAAACTCTTCCTGCATAAACAAAATAGTTATTAGAATCGGTATTTTTTTTTGTATCTTTTATTGAAATAAAGTTTGGTATTACAGTAATCCTATTCTGATTAATTCCTTTTTTAATTAAAAATTGTTTATGAAAATCTGTTAACAAAACTATTTTGACTTTAGAATTTTTGAGAATGTTTAAATATTTTTTCCCATACTTTATCGCAAAAAATGATTTGATGTAAGAATTTTCAAAATATTTATTAAATATTTTCTTTGAATTTTTCTGTATTCCACACGCTTCACAAATTTTTTTATTACCTAAGTGATTTTTATGCAAATAATTTTCTGTACAGTGATATCTAAAATTATGAAGTTTTATAACTACAGGTTTATTTTGTTCATTTAATATTTTGAAAATACCAAGAGAAACTTTAAACCACGTATTGTGAACATAAATAAAGTCTGGATTAAATTCTTTAAGATCTTTTCTAAGCTTCTTTTCAAATAAGAAATTTCGATTAAAAACAATAGTTATTAAATCGTTTATTATATTTGTTATTTTATTTGTATTCATTAAAGTTTTTACATTAAATTTTGTTTTAAGCAGCTCAACTTCATTTATAATTGACTGATCTTCTCCACCAAAATTTTGATATTTTGTATGAATTAGTAAGATTTTTTCCATTTATACTAATCTAATATTTATTTCGTCTTATTTACTATTAATATAATATGTGTGAAGGTTCTTTTTCTTTTTACTTATGGAACATCATTAAAGAATTGGAAAGATTCTGGCTATCTACCAAGAGAATTGACTTTTTTTGAATCAATCAATAAAAAATATGGTACAACTTTCATATTCTTAACATTTGGTGATTATAAGGATGAAAATATTGTGAACAATAATTTTATAAATATAATACCTGTTTATAAATTCTTGAATAAAAAGAAAAATAAGTTACACAATACAATAAATCTAATTCTCAATATAAAACCACTATTCAGAAAATTAAATATTGAATTTGATTTAATTAAAACTAATCAACTATTTGGTGCATGGATAGCAATTTTTATAAAAAGATTTAGTAAAAAACCATTAATTATTAGGACAGGGTATGATTTATTTTTATTTAGTAGAAAAGATAAAAAAAATATACTTAAGATATTTATGTATTACCTTCTTACTTTTATTTGTTTGAATATTTCAACTCTTTACACTGTTACCTCTGAAAATGATTATAGATTTATAAAAAAAAGATATATTTTTAAAAAAGATAAGTTGAAAATTCGAAGAAATTGGATTTTAGAGGGTGTTTCAAAAAATATAAATCAATCAACAATAACAAAAAAAAGAAATTTAGTTACAGTCGGAAGACTTGAAGATCAAAAAGATTATCACTATTTAATTAATACTTTTAGCAATTCTGAGTATTTTCTTGATGTAATTGGTTCGGGAACTTTAGATCTTGAGCTAAGAAGTTTATCTTCAAGCAATGTTAATTTTATGGGAAATGTGAATTTTGAGGATTTGAATAGTCTTTACGAGGACTATTTATTTTATGTATCTGCAACAAATTATGAAGGCAATCCCAAATCAATTCTTGAAGCTATGTCAAAAGGCTGTATTGTGATTGCACCTGATATACCAAATGTAGCTGAAATTATCGAAAATAATGTAAATGGAATAATTTATAACAAATTAAATGATAATTTAATAGAAATTATTGAAAATCTAAAAAATGATATTACTAAGTTAAATAACATCTCAACAAAGGCAGTAGAGCATGTAAAATTAAATAACTCATTAAACTTAGCAATAGAAAACGAGCATAAAGACTATCAATATGTTTTATCAAAATAGCTTTTTATCTTTAAGGAGAAAACTTAATGTCTATATTTTCTAAATTTAAAGATTTGTTTGACAAAATATTATTTATATCAAAATTTACATATGTTAAAAATAAAACAATCCGAATCCTAGCTTCAATTCTATTAGCAAACCTATCAGTAGCTTTAGACATCTTAATAATAATTACCTTCTCAAATATTCTCATTGGGGAGATAAGCTATGAAAACCCATTAATTCTATTAATTATTGATTTCATAAATAGCTATCAATTTGTGTTTCCTTTCTTAGTAATTTTTAGATTTACTTTTTTGTTTATTGAAAAAACAAATTTAGAATTCTTAGCCTTGAATGTACAACAAAATTTAAAGAATAACCTCATTCAGCAGGTTTTTGAGAAAAAAAATATGTCGACAAGTGACATTTATTATTTTGTTAATGCAGTGTCTACTGCCATAGGACAGTTTTACAAATCATTCTCATATTTTTTGAATTATTTTTTTCAATCGCTTGTCTATTCAATATTTTTATTTATAACAAAACCCGATCTATTTATAATATTCATAATTGCTGGAGTGTTCATTGTTGGTCCAACTAAATTCTTTGTAAGTAGAGGTAAACATTATCAGCATATATCTTTTAATGAAGATCAAGATTTAAATAAGTTAATACAGAGAGTTGTGGATAACCTTTTTATAATAAAAATTCTCTCAACAATTGAAAATGAACTAAATAGATTCAAAAATAAAACTACTAAATATATTCAGGCTCAAAAATATAATAATGTTTTTGGTGGTCTCAATAGCATATTTCCAAGCATGTTTACTATTTTGGTATTATCAATCATTTTGGTAAGTTTTGACGTATCAAATTTAATTTCACTTGAATTCATAGCCATACTAATAAGATTGTTTCAGTCTTTAGGGTTGATGAACAATGGTGTCGGACTGGTTTTAAATTCGAGTGTATATGTCGAAGAGCTATACAAATTTAACGACCTTAATCCAGATATAAATAAAGAAAGCTACATTGTTAACAATAGTTTAGAGCCAGTTGTTGAATTTGAAAAAGTTGACTTTAAATATTTCAACTCAGATGATCCAATTTTCATTGATTTGAACCTTCAATTTAGTGAAAACAAGCATACGGTAATTACTGGCCCTAATGGTTCTGGTAAAAGTACATTATTGGGACTCATTGCGGGGCTATACACTCCCTCTATTGGCTCGGTTAAAGTAAATACTGAAAATATTGGTTATGTAGGTGTCACACCTCTTGTATTTGATGGAACTATTAGAGAAAATTTATTGTACGGAAATAAAAAAGAATTCAATGATGATTACTTATTAAAACTTTTAGAAGAGTTCAACTTCTTTAATGAAGATAAAATAAATTTGAATTTAGAGGTAAACAATAAATCTCTTTCATCTGGTCAACTACAAAAAATTTCTTTTATGAGGTCATTATTAAACGATACTAAATTGTTACTACTTGATGAATCCACATCTAATATAGATACGCTTTCAAAACAGCATATAAAAAACATTTTGAAAACAAGAGAAATTACTGTAATAAATTGTACTCACAATATAGAAGATTTTGATTATGATGAGAGATTTACAATTTCAGTTGAAAATGGCTTAAGAAAAATTCAAAAATTTGTTTAATTTGGAAAGAACATTGGAAAATGTGACAAATATGATTGAAAGTTATGAGCAAAGATTAACACAAGTATAAAAATTATAGACAGGTAATTACTTGGTTTTTTTATCTTTTCAATTGATATGGCAGAAATAAAAACGATTAAATTTATAGCTTGTGTCATGTAAGTAGCTTTGATTGTATCCCCTTGAGATCCTGTCTGATATAACAAAACCCAAATAAAATAGCCTATGAAAGATAAGACTATTGAATAATTAATAAATAACAATGTTTGACTATTTGAATCTCTAATTGTTTTGAAGTAAAAGTAAAAAATTATTGAGATTGTAATTAAACTTAAAAGATTTACTCTTCCAAGATATGCACCAATATTTAATTGATTTCTACCTATTTCTAAAAATCTACTTGTAAATGTAAAATATCCCCAATAATCACCCCAAACGTCTGAATAAAATATTGGTAAAAACTTATTTTCAAAATAAGGTCTTATAGGATTAGTGAATATATAGTTTGAAATACCATCAAAAGAGACAAACTCACTTATTCTTTCTAGATTTATACTTTTATTTATTTCTGTATTGAAGGCTGTCAAAGAACCATACCTAAGAAGATTATAGAAGTAAAACCAGCTCGAAATTATAAAACCGACAATTAGTGAAAGTGAGCTAAAGTATAAATAACTTTTTTTATTTTCTTTGATTTTAAAATAAACAATAAAAAAAGCAGGAAAAATTAAAAACACCCACTGTCTTGTTAGTGCTAGTAGCCCAATGATTATTCCAAATTTTAAAATATCTCTATTTTCGTAATTAAAATTATTTTTTTCTAGTTTTGAAAGTAAATATATCAAAATACTCAGAAAGAATAAAATATAAATTTCTCCTTTTATTATTGATAATGTTCGATAATTTGCTGCCAGCATCATTGTTAATATAAGAAAACTCAAATTAAATTCTCTTTTATCTTGAAACAATTTAAGTGTTAAAAGATTAATATAAATAGATCCGAGAAATAGAATATTTTGAAAAATCTGTGTCATCTTTCCATATATTGGTTTACAGTCCTCTAAAAGATTTTGACTAGACAATATATTTCTACAAATTACCTGTATTGATGATGGAAATATATATGGTAACGGAGGACTGAAAAATTCTCTACTCTCATTTGCAGTAGGAATATGAAAAGAATCAGGTAAATATCTTGAAAATGTATCTACGTAGGAATAATGTGCTTCTGCATCGTAACCTAGTATCGGATCAAAATGTAAAATATTATATACAAGAATGAACAATAAACATATTACAAAAATTATGAACAAACTTTTTTTTATAAGATTTAAATTTTTTAACACTTTTTTTGTTTTAGATATAACAATTTTACTACATATAGATTTTCAAAAAAGGCAGCTTTAAATCGTTGTGTTTCATGTATGATTCAAAATCAAAATTTGTAATAACAGCATTTTTATGTGGTTTTTCATTTTGACCTAACCAGCCATTAATCCAAAATGTGAATAGTTTTAAATTTTGTACTTTTGTTTTCATTTCATCAAAGATCTCAAATACAGCCTTTTCTACTGTTTGAGTGTCCCATTTGATGTCAAGATCATCATAGTAAAGAATAAATTTATCATTAAGGTTATGTTCTACTAGATTCTGATATTCTGACAATATACCTTCTTTTGTATGTAATGCATCTGAGTAAACAAAATCGTAATTTAAACTTAACTTTTCATTAAATTCTTTTGTATCTTTAAAATTTAAAACGTCACCTTCAAAATAATACAAAGTGTTATTGGTTTCATTAGAAACAAACAATCTATTTGAACTTTTGTCTAATAGTTGAAATTTTTTGTTATTTTTCTTAACAATTGGATTTATATCGTAAGCGACTAAATTTGATTTCTCAAGGAATGAATCAACTAACATAAAATTTTTCATTACTGAAACCCCAATTTCAAGGTAATTTAATGTATCTTTTTCTACTGCCCCAAGAAGAAAAATAATTAAATCTAAATTAGAAGGTGTTTTGTTTATTTTCTTATCAATTAATTTAAAATTTTTACTAGGAATTCCGTAGTCTATTTCTTCATACTCTTTATAGTTAATTAACTCTCCAAAATGATCTAAATACTCTCTATTTTTGCTTATGATATTTCTAAAATTTTTACTGTAGTTTTTAAATTTTAAGAAAAAAACTAAATCCCAAAAAATTTTAATTAAAATGTTTTTAGGTTTAACAAAAAATAAATATTTTAAATAGTTACCCACGTTATAAATATTAGAAAAAATTATTCAATTAATCCTATCTAACTTTATTAAAATTACTAAATAAAATAAACTAGTGCTTAAATTTATAAAAAAATATTTTTTTAAAAATAACCATCTTCAATTTGCTGGACCGTATGAAAATTGGGAGGAAGCTGTAAAAAATTCTACTGGCTACTCCTCATCGGTAGTACTTTCAAAAGTGGAAAAAGCAGTCATCAATGTTCTTAACGACTTTTCAGCATATGAGAGAGATGGTACCAACTTTGAAACTCTTCCAGATAAAAACACCTTATTACAAATTCTTAAAAATATTGAATCAACTAAGCAAAACACAATTCTCGATGTAGGTGGTGGGTTAGGAAGTTTATATATAAACTATAGAGAATTTTTTAACAAAAATAATTTTGACTATATTGTCCTGGAGCAAGATAATTTTATTTTTAAAGGCACAGAAATAGCAAATATTTATAAATTACCAATTAAATTTACTTCAAATTTAAATGATATTGAAAATGTTGATATTGTTATTCTTTCAAGCACCCTACAGTATTTTGAAGACTGGGAAGATTTTGTTCAAAATATTATAAATAAAAAACCAAGACACATAATTATAGACAGACATCCATTGTCAAACGACGAGTCAAAAATATATGTTCAGTTAAATAATAATTATTACTCAGAGAAAGTAACTTATCCCTTACATATATGTAATGAAAATGAATTCCTCAATACCTTCGCTGGTTACCAGATAGTTAAAAGATGGAACTCTGATTTTGATCCAGATTATTTTAAAGGATTCCATTTTCTAAGAGTGGAAGAAATACCTAATTAAAAAAAGTTTCTGATTCGATCTAAATAAATTTCTGATGCAATTGATTCAGTATCATCATAAAGCTCTTCCAAAGTCTTTATATGTTGAGGACAATCTTCAAAATACAAATTTGGATTTTCTAAATATTTCTTTAAATTTATTCTAATTTCTGATTTCTCGGTAATTTTTCCATACCTAAAAAAGCTATCTTTGAACAAACCATAATCAAATGATGATAAAGTATTCAAAAAAATTACTGGTCGATTTAGAAGTAAGTAGTCAAAAGCAATCGAAGAATAGTCTGTAATTAATATATCAGATAAAATCATAAAATCTTCAACACTATCATATTTATCTTGAGGCATAAACGTAATATTTTTCAAAGAGTTGAATATTTTTTTATCTTTTCGATTGAAAGTGGTATTTATATGCGGTCTAAAAATAAGATTTATATTCAATTCATTTGAAATTTCATCTAGAAATTTAATAAAAGAAGTTTTTTTAGGACTCATAAACTCATCGCTTACAAGACTTTTATTGTGTATCCAAGTTGGTGCATATAAAATAATTTGTTTATTTTCATCAAAATTATATTTCTTCAACAACTCTGATTTTGTTTTTACATTACTTTCACTTTTAATAAACTTCTTTAAATAATCAAGTCGACCATAACCGGTAACAATTAGGTTATTTTTTTCTTTATAGCCAAAATCATTAATATAAATTTTTTTATGCATGTTAGACATTAGCCATACCTCTGTAAATCTATACCATTGACTCACAATTTTTTCGTTCCACTTCTGCATTGGAAGTCCATGATTTACATCTATAAATATTTTCTTATTTTGCCTTATCATTTTTTTAAAATAATGAGTGCCGTGGTCAGTTACAAAAATTTTACAGTTTACTACTCGATTAATATGTTTTATGTTTAGACCGTAAAGGACTTTAAAATTTTGAGAGCTAAGCTTTTTATAGTTTTTATAGTCAAGAGTTAAGTAAAAACAATTTAACTCACCATCAAGAACAGCATAAAGACTTTTCAGATTTCCATATAATTTATGTCCATAAAGAATTACTGTATCTTCGCTTTCATTTTTTATTAATTTTCTAAAAACATATGAAATATTAAAAATCACAAATCCAATTGCAAATATAAAGTAATGAGATATGTTAAATTTGTTAAACTTCACTTTTAACTTAGGATATCAACAAATAGGAATTAATAATTTCAGTTTTCTATTAGCTCAATGATTTTGAATTGATTCTAAAAATGAATAAAAACCTTCTTTATCAATGTTTAAACTTTTTTTATCGCCATAAAAATCTGTAGAGTAATAGAAATAATTTAAATTAAGTGCACTTGCCATTGAAAAAAAAGCATTGTTATGTTTGTCATTTTTATTTCTAATTTCTATTAAATTAGTTTTTTCATTTAGAAATAACATATTTGTTAATCCTGAGCCCCAAATTCCTCCTAAATACAATGTTTCATTAAGTATTTTAATTTTTTCGTTCATCGTGAGTTTTTCAAAGTAAATAAATTCAAATCCATAAGATTCTAAAAGAGGATATATTATTTCTGAATTTTCAATCTCTCTAATGTCATTGTCTCTTAAGATCCATAATTTTTTATAAATATTCGGTTTTGTTTCAGCTTTTGATTTTTTTAAAAATAATTTTCTTAAATCTTTCAGGACAGTTGGGTTATAGTTTCCGGTAGGTGCTGTTTCAGCATAAATTTCTATATTTTTTATTTTATATAATGTATTTTTTCTTAATACTTGATAATTTATGTTCAATAATTTTAAAGTATCAACAACAAACTGTTTCTCAGTAAATCTTTCAGGTATCAAAAGCACTTTATTTTCATACCCTTCAATCAGTGTTATTTTTTGTAACGCATCACAAAACCAATGAAAATATACCGTGCTTTTGTCATCAGTTATCCAATATCCATTATCAATACTCTTAAATTTTCTCAACTGAAGGATATTTTTTAATGTATCTTTTAATATTTTTTTGGTTTTTGGATCTCCAAAAAAAGTTTCCTTTACAAATATAGAAAGCTTTCGAATTGATAAAATATTCTGACCAAATACAAAACAATTTTTTTCATTTACAACATAACTTTCAGAGAAATTTCTTTTTATCTCGTGATCAAATAAATACAAATCTTCATCAACAATATTTTTTGGTAATTCTCTTTTTACTTCAAATGAAGTACTTAAGATAGTTTTATTTTTATTCATTTCTATTCTGTAAAATCGTTTAGTAACTTTTTATATTCATCAAAAGTACCACAGTCATAATATAGAGAACTAGATATAGAAAATGAGACATCAAACTTATCTTCAATAATTGGATTTATTATGTATCCAATGTGGGGATCTTTTGGATTTATAAATTTATTAAATTTTTTATTCCACATAATAAGACCCCAAGCATGTTTAAAGGTACAATTTATATCTTTATCTATTACTCTCTCAACACTATCTTTGTTCAATTTACACTGACCTAATTTTCCTCTTTGGTAATCTTGTATTTCAAAAAGACCTACCGAACAAGTTTTTTCATTTTCGATATATTTGGTAAATAAATTATATATAAGGTTATTGTCAAAAAAATATGTGTCTGGCATTGTCAAAAGGTAATCATCGTATTCTGGGTAACTATCAATTACTTCTATTACGGTCTGATTCATTGTTTGTGACTCAATTTCAATCAGCTCTACATCAAGATTCATCCTTTTTAAAGTATCAAAATTTTCTGATGATGTTGCAATTACCTTCTTGATATTTATGTCTTTAATACCCAAGTCACTTGCATGATATTTTATTAAAAAATTATCTTTTGATAACGGAAGTAAAAATTTAGGTATACCACCAAACCTTGTTGCTTTACCGGCTGCTGGAATAATATGTAAAATCTTTTTATCTAAACTCACTCTTTTGTAATGATAATATCAAAATTTAAAATTTTTATTTTAAGGAAGTATAACTTTAAATAGATATCCGGACCCGGTTGTAAAAAACAAAGAGTTTTTTTCATTTGGGTTTGTCACAATTGAAGTTATATAACCATCAACTGGTGGAAGTGGAATAATTGAAAGTTTGTCATTTTGAAAGTCGTATGAGAACAATTCTGTACTTATGTAATCTGCAAAAAAGTAATTTTCAAAATACTCACTTTCGGTATCAGAAATAACACCACCTCCAATTAAAGCAGCTCTAAAATTAGCTGGAGCGCTGTGCTCATAATATACGTTTGGAAATATTGTATTTTCCTCTATGAACTGATTTGGATTTTTAGGTATATTTTCTTCATATAAAAATATTTCATTGAAAATTACATTATTGTCAATCATTCCCTCATAATGTGGCCAGCCAAATAAAAATGGTTCTTTAGTTTGTTCAAACTCATTTAAATCAACAATATTTAGTTCTTCCTGGGTGCTAAACCCAATATCTGGAATGAATAAATAATTTTTATATTCATATGTTTTCCATGGATTTCTGAGTCCATATCCAATTATGTCTTCTCTAGGATTGTATAAATTTGATACACTCAACATTTTTGGTTTACTAATATTCTTGTTCAAGAGTAAAACCTTACCTCTTGGTGATGTTGTGTCTATTGGCTCTGAATTAAGTAAGGGGACATTTACTTTTTCACTGTATCCATTAGTTTCCATATCACCCACACTTACAATAAAGTCTTGAAAAAAGTCAGACCAAATAACATTTCCAGAATAATGACAACATTGTGAATTCGGTATAGAAAGTAGAATTTTACTATTTTCATAATCAACTTCCCCAGCCTGAGTGAGTTGATACTCTTCAAAAACAAGATGATTTTCTTTGTCCGAATAACCTACTACTAGATATTCTTTACTTGGATGAAAAGCTAGGCTAAAAAAACCTGATTCAAAAAATTCTTCAAACGCCCCAACTTTATCAGTTATATCAAGAAAAACTCTACTTTCATCATTTACAACATAAACAATTCCATCATTTTGTAAAACGTATATCTCAGATTCAAATGAAATAACATTTGTTAATCTATCTGGAAAATTTTTAACCACTGTTATAGAAGCACCTTCTATACATTGATCGTAGTTGTCGCTACCACTCCACGGAAAGCAGGTACCAAAATCATCAAGAGTTTGACCTTCTGAAAGTTCTGGTATATCGGCTAAAACTTCACTATTTTCAACTGAAATTGAACTTGTTTCATCTGAGCTTCTTACATTAAAAAATGCAACAACCCCAAAAATAATTGTCAGAGCGAATACATAAAATCTATAGTAAGAAGGATTAAAAAATCTTGGAAAAATATCATCACTTGTTATCAATACCCCTATGAAACCAATTATTGAATAGATTAGAATTGAAACAATTAAAACACCTCTAGAAAGGTTATAAACTCTTAACAAGTAAAGTGAAAATGTTAATGTACCAATATAAATTAATGGAATTTTAAGGAAAGCTACATAAGAAATTTGTAATATATCATCAAGTTTAAAATTTCTAACAACAAAAATATAAATCAATGATGTCAGCAAGATGCTTACAAAAAATGATATAAATAGAGAATTTATTTGGAACTCAACTGGAAAGCCAACATTTTGAAAGTCATCTCGGATTGAACTCAGACCAATGTAACCAATTTCTTCATTTCTATTAATAAGAGTATTTATTAGATAATTGTTGAATAACAAATTTATTAAAAATATTATTATTAACTTCATTGGTCTTATTTTAATTTGAATATCTAAAAACAATAAATTCACAGTAGTTTTATATTTAATAACTAATTATTTAAAGAGGTATAATTTAATATCTAAAAAATATTTATGAAAAAAGTGCTTATTACTGGCTCCGAGGGATTCATCGGAGGGTATATTGTTAAAGAATTATTAAAACAAGGTTATTTTGTATATGGCATAGATAATTTGTCAAAATATGGTGAAGTTATAAGAAACCACTCAGATAATGAAAACTATAAATTTTTTAACAATGACGTCAAAGATAGAGCCCTACTAAAAGAGATTATGTCAGACTGTGACTATCTTATCGCAGGAGCCGCCATGATTGGAGGAATATCTTACTTTCATGAGTTCGAATATGATCTTTTAAGTGAAAATGAGAAAATAATATCTGCTACAACAGATGTTGCTATAGATTGTTTCAAAAATTCAAAACTAAAGAGAGTTGTATTTTTAAGTTCTTCAATGGTTTTCGAGTCATCAGATATTTTCCCAACAAAGGAAGAAGATTTATTTAAAATTCCTCCTCCGATAAGTTCTTATGGTTTTCAAAAATTAGCAGTCGAATATTTTGCAAGGTCAGCTTTCTCTCAGTATGGATTAGAGTTTTCAATTGCTCGTCCATTTAATTGTGTAGGGATAGGAGAAGTAAAAACAAAAACAGAAAAAAAACTTACCGAAAGTAGCTCAAAACTAGCATTAAGTCATGTCGTACCAGATTTAATTCTCAAAACACTTCAAGGTACAGATAGTATAGAAATTTTAGGTTCAGGAAATCAAATTAGGCATTACACATACGGAGAAGATTTAGCAAAAGGTATCTGTCTTCTTTTAGAACATCCTAATGCAAAAAATGAAGATTTTAATTTATCTACAGCTCAATCAACAACAGTTTTAGAGCTAGCTGAAATTATTTGGAAAAAAATTAGAAAAGATGAAGAATTTAAATTTACATCTGTAGATCCTTTTGAGTTTGATGTACAAAAAAGGATACCATCTACAGACAAAGCTAAAAAATTATTAGGATTTGAAGCTACAACTACAATTGATGAAATGCTTGATATCGTAATTCCATGGATAGAAAAAGCCAAGGAAGAGAATTTATTTTAGAAACATTCAATTATGAAAATTGATCTATGTAATAATTTTTATTGATTGGATCAAAGTAAAAATAATCATTTAGATATAAAATTTTTCTCGATTTAAATTTTTCAACATAACAGTACTTATATGTACCACAGAAGAAACCATCATTGTTAGTAGGCGAAATCCACCAGTAATCATCAATGCTAACAAATTCTATTTCTTTTTGTTCAACTACAAGTGATATATCACTTAAACTTCGTAATTCTAAAATCGAGTCTCCTCTAATAATTGCTACGATCACAAAAAAATACAGTGGTATGAATATTAAATTTTTAATATTTTTTGAAAAATTAATCTTAACTTTATCTAGATATAGATAGCTAATTATAAAGTAAATACTTAGAAAAAAAGGTACACCAAACCTATAAGTTGGTGCCAGATAAATCCAAACTAAAAATAACAATACAGAACCTAAAATCTGTGTAATGTTGATCATCAACTTTTTTGAAATTACAAGAAAAAAAGTAATTATTACAAATAAAGTAATCAAGAAATTAAAAACATAATCTATTTGTGTATTAAAAAACTCATTCATGAAGTCTTCAAAAGGAATCTCATCTGTTGCGTTTGAATTTGGAAGTTTATTGGTATTAATCAATAAATTTGATATAAATTCTGCTTGTTTAGGTTGATGCCATGGAGCAAACTTAATACAAGTAAAAGACACTGGGAACCAAAGACAACTAGAATATAAAAAATTTTTAAATACAAAAAGCATATAGAGGAATGCTGCAACAATACTTTTTTTTGTTATCAAAGTAAATTTTTTGTTAATGATTAAAAGCAAGAACAATAAAAATATTATGTGTCCTGTAAATCTAGTTTGTACTGTAAAAACTGTCATATAAAAGAACAAATTAAACCCAGTTTCTTTTTCAGAAAACTTATAAATTAAAAGAAATAAGATTAAAGTCGCTAAAAATAAAGAAGAAAATATTTGATCATATTTAAATGTTTCTTGTAAAAATAAGAAACCGTTTCTTCCCCCAGAAAATCCAAAATTATCTAAGAGTCCTATTATTAAAAAAACATACCCAATATTATTTAAATAGTTTGAGTCAGATCGGATAAATTTAAATATTATGTCAAAAATACAGGCAATTAT
>MDSW01106213.1_pt1 | contig 22995 bp, 20 predicted proteins | sample 811171 | NCBI WGS metagenome assembly MDSW01 (sample SAMN05326641, study PRJNA326480) | marine metagenome | isolation source: seawater | place: Atlantic Ocean: North West | collected 2012 | reverse complement strand
TAAGGTATCTATTCTTAAATTCCTTTGCTTAGAGTTTACGTATACAACACCAATTACAGGATCTGAACCACTCCAAGGACTCACAGTAGTTAGTGCAGTTGATAGACTCCAATAAGTATTTGTATTTGCTGATCCAGTGTATAGATCATCATTGCTACTATTTACAGAGGGATTAAGCATCCTATAATTATAGTTAGCTCCAGATCCTTGATTATTACTATTCAGATCAAACCGAAAACGATAGATGTCATACTTTCCTACCTCTCGCCATGTTCCACTATCTTTTACATATACTCTTTCTACTTCACGCCATGAGTTAGATTCTTTAGCCCAGACACGATCAGCATATCGCCATTCATCCTGATCCTTTACCATTACTAGTTTTCCCTGATCGCCAAGTTGATTAGCTACAGCGGAATTATAAGGAAGTGTCATAATTAATACCTATACCAAATATCTCCATTTGAACCACCCGAAGGTGAACTTTGACTTATATATCTTCTACCATATGCATTTGATCCTGTACCAATAGTGAATGTGACTCCACCAGTTGTTGAGTTAACAGATCCATCATAGAATCCTGAAGGATTAGCGAATGATGTAACACCAGTATTGTTTATAGTAATAGAGTTAGATCCATTAGTGATACTGATACCTGTTGAATTACCCAACGTTGCTTTTGCAAATCCACTAGCAGAACCAATAAGTAACTGTCCATTAGAGAGAGTTGATGTATCTATACCAGTTCCACCCTTGCTCCTACTGATAGTAGTTGCGTTCCATGTACCAGTAGTGATTGTGCCAACTGTGCTCAAGGATGAGGCTGAAGTTAAGTTGCCAAGTGTGTCGATTGCAGATTCTATAGTAGCTTCAGTAGTAGCATCTATAGCATCAATATTTTTTAATGTAGCAGTTCCACTTGCATCGGAGATTACATTAGATGAACCAACTGTGAGGTTATTACCGATTGTTAAACCACCTGTCAAAGACAAGTCGTTTCTTATGGTTGTAGTACCAGTAGTAGCACCAATAGTAATATTAGTACCTGCACCACCAAAATTAATTGTTGTTGCTGACTGGTTTGCGATATTGAACGTTGACTGGTTCGTTGTGATGTCACCGCCATTTACTTGAATATCACTGCTAACCTCAAGATCACCACCAACATTTACATTACCAGTTGTACTTAGTAGACCTGTACCTATCTGGAATGTACCAGAACCATTAATTTTTATTCCAAGTCCGTTGTTAAATTCTAAATCACCTGTACTATCACCAGTACCACTACCACCAGTAACTGACATGTTACCAGTATCAGTTAATCCAAACTTAACCCATTCACCACCAGTATAATAGTGACCTAAATGTCCTCCTCTGGTGATGCTTTCTAATAATTTCCAGTCACCAACGTCACCAACGTCAGATGCAGTCGGAGCTGATCCAAATACGTCAATGTTCTTAGATGATTCATTCGTACCACCAATAGTAAGATCATTAACAGTTAACTTACTTTCAATAGATGCTTCATTAAGTACTCTTAACTTACCTCTAACCTCAGTTTCAAGTGTATTAGATTCAACAGTGATCTTATCCCTAACAATAATCTCATCAAATGTAGGACGTAAGTTTGTAGTTTCACCAACGATTGATAATGTAGGAGTATCAAGGTTTGCTTCCTCACCAGTAACAGAACTGATCTTAGTATTACCAATGAATAGGTCACCATTACTGTTAAGTCCAGAATAGAATGCGATACCACCGTCTTCTTTCTGTGACTGTGATATGAGTATCTCTTGTTCAGTTAGAACTCTGTTCTGTACTGAAGGTAGACCAGTTGAATAGTTACCTGGACCATAACCAACATATTCAAATGTATGGTTACCAGATCTTAGGATACTAGGTCGTCTAAGTTCAGTATCAGTTGGTGATGTTGCAACTGGAACCATCCTTAATGCTAGATCTAATTCCTCTGCTTCACCGTCTCTTGCTTCAAGAGTAATATAGTTTGCTAACTGAGGACTATTTGGGTTACCTGCGTTAACGTAATTGTTTCTTGTCTCTTGAATAAATGCGTTAACTGATTCCTTTGTAATAGATAATGATTTATCTTCTACTGTACCATCTGTACTTGTAACTAAACCAATAGTAGTATTACTTGCAACAGATGTCGCTGCAGCTGGATCTTCAATTGGGTTATCCTTATCTAAAGTAGGATATAAGTCATTGATATTCTGAGAGAATGAGAATGTATTAACACTAGCGTTAGTTGGTGAGATACTACCTTTCAATAAAGTACAGTAGTAGACACCATTTTGTATTGACTTCTTAAGTTCTTTTTCAATTTCAATATCGTAGATATAATATACTTCCCCGTATGACTGACCCGTAGGTACGTTTCTTGGTTGTACAATATAACCATTGATAGGATCTCTTGATAGAGATACAGAACTATCTACAACATAACGTACACGATATGTTCTATCACGAGAAGATCTATTATCTGGTATACGACGCATGTAACCTGCACCAGTAAATAGTGAGTTATTGTAGAAGTTATCATCTCCAAGATGATAATGTATACCTTCGTAACCAGTAGATGCAGGAGCTACAGATGAACCAGATGTACTAGCAGTGACTCTCAAATACCAGTTATTAAGTGCACTATCAAATTGTAGTGGATGATTAGGGTCACCAGGTGTATATTGTTGTGCAGTGATGTCAGTATATACACTGTCAGCTGGTGATGCACTACCATCAGGAGATATTAATGCTGCGAATATAGTTGGCACTGAAGCATTACTACTGTCTATTAATGAAACATATATCTTATCTTGTTTCCTAGCACCAATATTGAAACCTTGTAATTTATATGGAGGTTTAGTTGCTTCAGATGTATAACCATATAAGTATAATCTTGTATCAGGAGCACCGATATTTAACCATATAATAGTACCGTCGGTAGCAGATCCAGATGTATGTGTAGGACCTGTTCCTGTAGATAATGTAGTACCACCTGCAACAGTGTAATATGTTTGACCATTAACTAGGACTGAGGATCCTGCAGCAAAGTTTTTACTCTGTGCCCAACTACCATTATTTCTAGTAGCATTATACTTAACTTTCTGTACGTCAAATGCTACATATCCAACAGGTATTTCATTGACAGTACCTTTATATACACTGATACCAGTTGCAGTTGTACCACGATATCCTCTGTTTAGAGTCAATACACCATTACCAGAGTTTACAGCAGTTACTTTATATGCTTCCTGAGCATCACCTTGTATAAACTTAATATAATCATTTACTTCAATACCATGCTGATTGTTAGCTGGCGTAGGAGTCACAGTCAAATTATTTTGTGTGGCAGCAAATGTATATGCACCAGTGACACTATATGTCCTACCTAATTTCTGTGGAGGAATAATATGTGTGATCTGACCTGCTTTATCCTGTGTGAATGGTGCATTCTTGAATCCTTTTGCTCTTAATGCACATGAACCAAAGTTACTGTTAGAGTTGGTGATTGACTGGTCACCACCACTTAGGGCAACGAAGTGATCAGCAAATCCAACAGCGAACACTGACACTGCCTGTATAACAGCATCATTTGAACATTTTACGTGGAAATTTCTATATTCTGCTTTGTAAATACTGTCTCCATCAGTATGACCACCAGCACCATATGCTGATCCGTTCCATTTGATGAATGCATTGTCATCTTTCTGTAGTGATACACCAGTGAACTGAGCAACAACCATAGATTTGAATCCAGTTGCTTTAGCACCATCAGCGTGCATACCACATGTACCCCATGTTGAACGTAGGGATATGTTGAAGATGTATGGTGATGAACTGTCAACGTTATCAACTTCTACTTGTACCTGTGCTCCACTAGCAGTTGGGTTACCTGCAGGTGCACCTGTACCAGGATCTTTAATAATGTATCTAAACTTAGTAGGACTTACAATTTCACTAACAAAGTATGATCCATTAAACCTGTCCGCTGCAGTTCCCGTAACTCCAGAGATTAAAACGGGAGTACCAACAGATAGATTATGATTAGTTGCAGTAGTTACTTCGGAAGTTGTTGTGAATACGTTAGCATTAACAAAGTCAGTAACAACAGTTGTAATATCAACAGGACCTGCGGTTTGAGGACCTACGATTCTATTCTCTTCTACTCTTGCCTGTAGTTCGTCAGCACTTGTAGTACCTGTAGCATCAGGAATATCTGCAAATGCTTTAGCAATTTTCTCATAATATAGATCTAAATCTTTTGTAGTAGTTAATGCATTACCATCAGTTCCTGTATATGTTGATAATGGATTAGCTCCATCAGCATACTCAAAACAGGTGAGTTTATGGTGAGAGAATGTTGGAGGTGATGATGCACTTGGTTGTGCAGGGTCTTTATATACACCTGTAGAAGGTCCATCAAAGAATGAGAACTGCCAAAAATAACAACCACCAGTTATTCTGAAAATAGCAGATCTTGTAATAGCACCAGCAGTAGGATCGGGAACATATAATGGTCTGATTTTAGTCTTTCTAAGATCCATACCAACGAGGGATGTACCTCTAGGTACAATAATACCACCCTCTACTGAGTTGAATCTATAAAGAATATTATTTGGATTAGGATTGCCAGCAGCATCCTGAAGGTCAAAGTTTGTTGCGTTATTTAATTCTGTTATATCTTCCTTAAGATAAGCATTACCTGAAGTATTTGTGCCTGGTCTATTGTCTACAACATAGTCACCAGGATATAATACGATAGTAAATGCTTCAAATGCGTCATTATATTGACCTGTTCTATAAGAAAATCTGGCAGACTCTATCAATGCCCTTTGAATTGTCTTGAAAGGACGGTTAGGAGAGTTACCTCTATTGTCAAAACTATCTGATGCATCAAAATCATCAGGGTTGACATATAGGCAACGTCCAGTTTTTGATGTAAAGACGTTCTTAAGTCTTGTTAGTGCCATTTTCTATAATCTGTAGGTTATGATGCAACCTCAGCAGTCTCCTCGAACCCTACTAGAGTAGCAGAAACAGCTGCGGACGAAGTAATATAGAGGGATTGATGTTCTCCAAGAACAAGACCGTTCAATTCATAAGTTGAGTTGTCAGATATACTCTGACTTTTTAATATAAACTGCTCTGCAACAGTGTCAGAAACAGACGCAATCAATAGATTTGCTCCTGAGCTGTCAATAAACTCAGTAGTAGGAGTAGTATTACCAGCAGCTGCATATCTAGTTTGCGTTGTAGTAACTGGTCTATGCTCATTACCAAAACTCCTGTTAGGTATGTTACTATTAACTTCTCTAACTTCACTTGCTTGACCTAATACAGAATAGTTTAAGTTGTTCTTAAACTCATAGTTGTTGAAGTAAATAACACCTCGTCTGGAGTCATAATGTTTTACAAGACCAGACCAACCTGCAGTACCACCAGTACCTGCATATGTAGGACCTGCAGAACATGTACCACCACCACTAGATGTGAAGTTGGTGTCACCAGATAGTTCAAATCCAAGAGGATGACTCATATTTCTAAGCCACAGTCTAGTATTAGAGGAATCCCAATACTCAATGATAGCAGTCGCTGACTGATATGCAGCGGGTAGACCACTGTTTGTCCAAGATAATGTTTCGCCAGGTGCAAATGTGGATGTACCACCTAAGTTTGCAACGTCTGCTTGAACAGATGTTGTATATGCACCGAATGAATAATCAGAAAATGCAGTACCTGCAGGTGATTGTCCTGAAGCAGCAGTCAATTGTATTGCTTGTGTCTGAGATACAATAGCAACATCGACAGTGACAGCACCACCTGTAGCATTATTAATGAATAGTTTACCACTCACCATAGTAGCACTAGGGCAAGTATAGAAATTATAACCGTTAGGTGTAACGGTAGTTCCCGCAGCAGTTGTGAGGTTTACGTAGGGAGTCACTGTAGGGGTAAAACATGCCAGAACTCCGTTTTGCTTAACAGCCATGATTGTTTAATTAAATGAATGGAAGTATACTTTTGCTCTGGAGACTCCTCCAGCACTTGTTGTATCTAGGATAGTGGTAGCTCCAGTTTGGGGATCTACTAATTGGATCTCCCTTGCCCAGATTTTACCACCTGTTTTTGTAACAGGGTTAGTTGTATTAATAGTTATATCACCATCAATCCAACTGTTTCCAGATACATCGAGTTTGTAACTGGGTGATTTACCGATACCAAGGTTACCAGAACCATCTAAGACGGCTTGGTCAACACCACTTTCATCGGTGAAGTGCAATCCTATCGCAACTGTTCGTTTTTGAATGATTGCTTTTGCTGCTGTTGGATCTCCTATGATAAGAGAAGAACCTGTAGCAAATATTGAACCTTCTACTTCAAGATTATATGTAGAAGCAGCTCTACCCAAACCCAATTTAGAAGCAACTGAGTCTCCTATTTGATGTTGAGAAGCATTACCACCTGTGGTAACAATGTTTCCAGTAGAGGTGATGTTTGTAACAGAATCTATAGCACCATTAAGAGTTACACCTGTTGATGTTGTTTCAAGACGTATATCAGTGGCAAGTGTACTTAGTTGTGCACTGTGATATATTCTTGTTGATGTGCTATCAGCTTGTAACCATACACCAGTGCTAGATTCACTTCCCAATTGAATTGTACCAGAACTACCAATAGAGAATTTACTGGTCTGGTCAATAATATAGAAGACATCACTATAATCTCCACCAAGATTACTGGTTGCAACATAACTGAATGAAGTATAACCAGTATCACCATTTTCAACATCATATGCAAATTGGAAACCAGATGTCATAGGTAACATAATGTTACCACTAGTTCCAAACTGTAAATTACCAGTTAAGGTTAATCCTTGGTTTTGAACTACTGTGTTGTTAAATGTGGCTGCAGCACTAAAGGATGATGCACCGTTCATAGTAACAGTATCTGCAGAATCAGATCCTAACGTAACATTACCACTAGCGTTCATATCAGCAACTGATAAAGTTCCTGTAAATACACCATCAGCAATAGTTTTATTAGTTAGTGTTTGTGCAGCAGTTAGTGTTACTAACGTATCAGTAGCATCAGATGATCCATTAGAAGGTAACACATATGTATGAGTTACACCTGTGGGTATTGATGCTGAGTTGAACTTAGCAACTTTTGTCTCATCGACAGAGTTTGGCACTAAGAATACATCATCAGTTAACGCAAGGATAGAACCTAAACGTATTTTACCAGTACCTTGTGCAGTGATAGTAAGATCTAAATTGGCATCAGCAGAATCTTTAGCGTCTAATTTAAGTGTGCTTCCCACCTTCTGTAGGTTGAGTCTAGCATTTCCCATTGCTAAACTAACCTGTCCTTGAGTTTCAGAAAATAGACCAGTTGATGTTCTACCTTCAAATCCCAAACCAGGTGTTGTAAACGAACCACCAGGTAACGCACGGAATATACTCCCAACTGCAGATCTTTTATTCTGATCAGTTGGATCTGAGTTATCAAGAAGCAGCAGTGTATCAGAGGATGATACCTGTCCTGCAACTAATTCGGTTAAATCTGATATCTTACGAGTTGCCACTCTTATTACACAATAATACTATCTCCTATATTTATAACTTTTTTTGGAACAGAAAGTATCCTTCGCCACCTGGCCAGTATCCCTTGTCCCAACTGTGGTATTGTGTAGCATATAAACGTGCTTTACTAGACAATGGTTTACCTTTAAATGTGCAGTTTTGTTCGGATGTACCTATAAAACAGTCATCATCTTTATCATAGGAGAAAATCATGTCACATGCAGGATTTTTTACTATAATAATAGGAACGTTTGCTCCAATGATCTCTGGTTCTGTTATCTCGACTACTTGTTGTCTATAGGGTTTAGTTTCATAATTGTAACGAGACGAAGTATCGAATTTATAATCACCTATTCTTTCATGTTTGACTACTATATGTGCCCATTTTGTAGGATTACTAGCAGCTTGTGTCCAATTGCAGAACTCACCCTCAAACCAATCACAAAATTTTTCTAATTCCAACGAAATGGGCATTTCCCCTCCTTACTCAATCTCTGTTTAATTATGTCCCATGCATTGAACCTAGTGAACTCTCTCAATTTATTATTTTGCTCCAATTGTCTCCACACATCCTTTGGTACATCTCTCTGCTGTAGCTGGAAGTCTGAATCAGATCGCTTAGAGTATAGCCTAAAGTAATATAAAGGTGTACCTTTGGGCAAATATATGTCAGAATCTAACATCTTGACACCAATAACCATGGGTCTAAACCATACAGATATGGGGAATGTAGCAGGTATCAACTCTAAGCCATATCTAGACAACAAAGGATGTGGGATTTGTTCAATCCATACATCCTTATCCTTTGTCCATACTGACATTGCATATTTCATCTGAATTTCTGGATATTGACCATTCAACCAGTTGTCACCCAACATGAAGTAATCATCATATGCTGCCTGTGTTAGATTAGATTCAATAGTTTTATCTTTGAACTTGAACCCTAGATCAAATGGTTGTGTAACCATCCATGTATTGTCCGTCCATTTTTTCCATGCAGGACATTTCGCATGGTCATACCTCATGTCATAACCACTTGTATATAATTTGGGTGGTTCATAAAACTCAGGAGGAAACTGATTATTATCTTCCCCAATCTTGTATGACCAATATGCCTTCTTCATTTCTCAAAATAATTAATATTCATCACTAATCTACGTTCAACATCATTAGCGGGCATACCACGATGTTCATGATCAGTGTCAAATATCACAGCAGTATTTTCTTCACTATAAACTTTTCTACCTGATCTAAATTCAGTATATCCATTACAAGTATTCAAATAAAGAACACAAGTTTTACTTGGTGTGCTCAACTGCCAATCTCGATGCCATATTTGAAATGGTGCTTGTCTAGGAGTTGCATTGAATTTAACTCTTAGAATCGAAATAGCATTTAGTTGAGTTGTACACTTGACCAAACATTGCATCAGTTTAGGTGTCACGCTATGGTGAAACTGATGATCATAATATGCTAGATTAACATACTGCTCTGGTTCGCCAGGTGTATGGGGAAAATACCACGGAAAATTTTTATCAGTTACTTGGTTTTTAAGCTCAGAAAATACTGAGGGGTTAAGAAACTGGTTTATCACCTGCATCGTCTTGCTCTCTATATAAGTCTGCTATCTCTTCTTCTGGTCTTGGTACATCACTAGGCAATGTGTTATTCATATATTGCAAAGGTTTTTTAGACATGAAAGGACTATCAGGATTAGGAATGACATTCTTATTCCTGTCATATTTACTAGGGTCAATTCTCTTTGACTTACCTTTGTTTGATTTTGCTTTTTTAATTGCTTCAATTGCATCACCAACTGTGACAATTTCCATTGCCATATCATCAGTTAGTTCTACTGCAAAGCATTCTTCCAAGAACATGACAAGTTCTACCATATCCAATGAGTCTAGACCTAGATCATCAGATAATTTAGAATCCCATGCAACTTCTATCTCTTTTCCTGTCTCCTTGTCTACAAGTCTTTCCATTATGGTTTCCTTAATTGCAAGCTTAGCAATCTTAAGCATGGTCTGTTTTGACACACGCTTTGATTGCTTAAGGAGAGTTCTAATTTCAGTGTAAGTTTGATTGTATGCCATTAAACGTAAACTACCTCATTGTTTAAACATGATCCTCGAACCACATCGAGTATCCTCATAAATTGGTCTCCATCATCACAGTCAATTGATCTGAGGTTACCATCACTACTTAGTAGTGTAAACCTTCTTTTAGGAATGTCAACCGTAATCTTGTCAAGTGTTTCATTATCTGGGAGCATAGGTCAAATCCAAAAAGTACCTCTTGATAATAGCATAGGTTTCTCAGTTTGTAAAGTAGGGGGTGTCACTTCTTTTAGTGGCACGTCTCTTTACCTCAGATGCCTTCTCTATGAGAGACTTACCTATATCACGATTCTTCATCATAATCTCCAGAGGTTTATCTTTATCTGCTCTAACTAATTCTTCGACGTAATCGTCTAAATGTTTTGCAAGAATGTCTTTTAGAAAATTTGCTTCTTGCTTTGTTACTGACATGTGAAAAGTCATTTGTTTAATTGAAATCTACATTCAATTCAAGTATATTGCAGTAGCATCCATATCTATGTTGCCACCTGCGATAACATTTATATTTCCAGCTGCATAAGTTTGCATATCACCACTGTGTACATTAATATAATAACTCTGGGATTGTGGTGTATCGACTGAGTCGATAAAGTTTCCCCCTTGCAAATCTTCTGCAGTATTACCAAATACGTTCATTACAATTTTACCTCGAATAGTATCATACACATTCTTTTCTACCTGATCATACTTAGTACCCTTAGTATCGAATACCATGTTACCTTCACTTCTGGTAGTAATTGCACCTGTGCTTGATGTTTGTGTTACTGTATGAAATTTATCCGTTGTATATTCTGCTGTTTTATAATGGGATTCATATGTTGTACCCTTATTAATAAATTCAGCAGTTTTTATTTTTGTGGTACCTCCTGTCGTCAATGAGTAATTTGATTTAGTCTCAGTAAGATAGTTACCACCAACAGTAAGTTTGTAATTACCATTGACTCTATGATTGAAGTCTCCTTCGCATTCATAATGTGTGTCTCCCTCAACATATATTCTGAGATCACCTCTTACAGTGAGACTCATCATATCTGAATCAGGGTTCCTCCCCACTTCAAAAACTGTATTCCGATCAGACCTTACTATAAAGTCTTGATGAGATTTGATCTGGGTGTTCTTTTTAACATCCATATCAATGTAGTTCTTGGTTATCCCATGAACTAATCTCACTCTTTGACCATTAGCGGTGTTGTTCATTTCTAAGAAATGTCCGCATGAGGTTGTCTGCACCCAATTGTGCGGCCACATTATCGGATTGTCTGGGGTATTGTTGGAAGTTTCAGTACCCCCACTAAATCTATTTAAACTCATTGTTGTATCATGGGATGTCCCACGCAATCTATGTAGGTCTGTGATGTTGGCAATTCTGCCAATATCTCTTTCACTTTAATAGGTCCTGCGTAGTCATATATTAACACAACTACAGCACCACCGCCTGTAGCACCCTTATCTTTAACTTTGGGTGCAGCAAACCCAAGAACTTTTTCGGTAAGTTGAGGATTTATGATTTGCCCCTTTTCATTAACATCTGCCGTGCCAATTTCTTTTTCATCCTTACCTATACCGATAGTAATGACTGGTTCTTTGTAATCTTTACCAACATTAATCGGTTGTATTTCCTTAGCAACTGGAATCAGATCTCCACAATTAGCATATATTGCTTTTGCTTCTGGGGGTACTACTAGATCGGGGAACTTCTCACTAAAGTTAAGTACAAACTCATAGTTAGACTTAGTTTTTAATTTCATTCCAATTTTTACATTTGGTTCAAATGACTTATCGACTGTTGCGATGAGCATTTGACTTTCGGAATATTCAACATCAACAACCTGCATTACATCTGGATTTGTTGTGTCTTCTGTACCATCAGCATAGGCTACTAGATATAAAAGATCACCATCACTGACCTCTTTAGCGAGTCCACCCTTAGGAATAACATAGTTGTATTGTTCATTAGGGCAGAATGTTTCAGCAGGATCAAACCCATATCCTATACCAGGTTTTACTACAGCAATAGATTCAATCTTACCATCTTTGATGTTAGGTTTAAACTCTGCTCCACCACCTTCAGGTTCATTACATGTAAATTGTGCACGAGCTTGTGCTTGCAAAGGAACTCCTGAACCTTTCTTCTTCGTCCATGCACCAAGTATAGAACCAATGTTATCAACAATAGGTAATGCTTTAACAGGAGTAGTGGACTGTAAATTATCCCATACTATTTCTGGGAAGCATGGTTTCTTATTGAATATAGAGTTAGAACAATTCAAACTCATTGATGGGATACTGCCATCACTACCAAGGAAGTTAAAGTCTTCAAATTTTTCTATAGGTCCTCTAGTATCAAAGTCGTCCTCAGTAAATCCAGATGTATTACCTGCAAGTGGAGTCATTTTACCAGTCTTAGTATCGAACAACATTTGTTGTCCTAGGTAAGTACCAGCAACCTGACCATTCTTAACATCACCAGTTACAGGTGTGAATGCATTAGGTGGTTGAACTTCGTACTGATTTTTCTTATCCTCTGCCTCATCTCTACCTCTTTTCTTAGGTCCATGACATGTTTCATATGTAGATGCTTTACTAGCACATGTCAATTCTCCATCACAGAACAATTCAAGAAGATCAGCAATATTTTGTACTAATCCTTCAATCATATCCATAGCACCTTTGATCTTAGAAATTACACCTTCTATCGCACCTAATGCTTTATCAATCAGATCCATTAACTTATTCATAATCTGACCAAGAATATCTTGTATTAAACATAGTGCACTATCAAGTGCTCTCTCAAACAAATCCTTAAGTAAATTTTCAATAAAATCTTTAATGTCATCTAATAAAGTATCAAACAAACATTCAACAATTTTAGCAAGACCCTTTTTCTCTTTTTTAATATCTTTATCCTTCTCTGGATCTGGTGTTGCAATATTATCTAACTTTTCTGATATGGTTTCATCGAGTTTTTCCATCACCACACCCTTAATATTCTTAGTTAGACCATGTAATTTCTTATTGATTCTAAGTGCAGCAGTTCTTGTTTCATAGGCAACATCCAGAATATCACCTGTTTTCTTATCAATAAAGTTGCCATCCTCGTTTTTCTCAGTCCTACGGGCAAACTCCATAAACTCATTAATTACATTCTCTATCTTGGTAGATGGTTCACCTCCACACTTACCCTCAGCCAGATTTACAGACTTGCACTTGTCTTTATCTACATACTCAGCAATTGTGCTAATCTTTTTCCCTTTACCTCTTTTGTTTACAGTAAATGATTCACCTTCACCAGTACCTGTCTCTTCTTCTTTGCATTTTTCTTGCAATCCTGTTTTTGAATTTTCACAAACATTAGATCCTGTACTATGAGTTCCAGCTCCAGTTTCATCTCCATGAACCTTAGGATTATAGTCACCAGCTACCAACTTAGGAAATGGTTCATCATCAGTATTTTCTGTTTTATATGGTGCATCTGGATTTTCATCTCCAATAGTTCCCATAACAATAGGAATTTGTGCAGATGCACCATCCATAAAGAATCCAACTACCCATCCATTTACCTGCAGTTGGTGGTTCATACCAATACCAGATCTTTGTGCTGCAGTATTAGGCATCATTACCTGTGCCCATGGCAAATCATAACTGGTTAGTTCTTTTTTACTCGGATTATGATAACCTAAAATTCTAACTTTAACTTTATTAGTCTCATCTTTATCCTCTGGAAACTCTTCTGTACCTGCACCAGTATTCTCGACTTGTCCAACCCACCAGTTGAACCCGTCTTTTCCAATAAAATTAGCAGTTGATTCTAACATTACTTTAATAAACCATTCTGAGTGTTATCTTTATGACTAGTAGTACTCACACTACCTGCACTATCAGTATATAATATTAATTTAGTCACCATATTACTATTGCTTGAGACATATTCTCTTTCAACACGACCTATAACATATTTACCACTATTTTCCGCATCAAACACCCTATCTTTACCTTTATAAGTGGTAAGTTCTACTATCTCCCCTACCTTGTGATTCAAAGAACCTATAAATTCTACCTCAACTTTTTTATTGTAAAATAATTTTTCCCTTAAACTGGATTGTGCTAATACTTTTGTGAGATCTTTGGTAAATGTACCCTCGGTGTACAATGCACTGTGTACAACCTTAGACATAATTCTAGTAGGAACTGAGTTCTTCTTAAATTTTTCAAAATACTTTGGAAGAGTTACATCACCATTCATTTTAGGAACACTGTTGTAATATTTATGTATGTTGAAATCAGATTCTGCATATCCATTGTCCATCATATCAAAAGTCATTACTTTACTATTATAGGAACCTATGTTCAGTCCCATCAATATATCACCATTTTCTACAACAGTAAGACTACTCACGTCGGTGTACTCTAAATTCGTGTTTGGTCTTACATCGGCAGTTTCAAAACCAGCAACAAATCTATAAGCAATCTTATCCTTTGCAGCATCGTTAGCAAATTTATCATAGGATTGAAAAATGTATCCATCAGCATTTTCAAAAAAAGCATATCCAGCACTCGCATTTGAACTATCTTTACCCTCCGCAGGTATAGCTTTAGATGCCAAATATTGTATCATAGTAAATGGTGACCAGTAGGAAGATATAAAAGAAAATTTATTTTTAGTTGGTTCTACAATAATACCCCTATTAGTAGCTAAGAGATCCGTTAAAATATCTTCTCCAACTATTTTGTCTATCTGTTTTCCACCACCAGTTCCAAATCTACGAGATACTTTTGTCGCAGCGTTGTTAACTAAATCAGGACTACAACAACATAACGTTCCTTTGGACTTTCCATCCTTTATCATTCTACCTTGGACATCATATACTATAAAAGTATTAGTAAATGTATTTTCTTGATCATCGTCAAACGAAATATATACAGGTTCCATACCATTAATCTTAGATAGACTTCCCTCTGCTGTATCTGTTATTGTTATGAAAATTTGTGTAGATGCACTTTTTATATCTTCAATATACTGCAGTTGAAGTAAATTATTGATGCCGACCATCGTGTCCTCTCCATCAATACCTACAATGAGAGACGTTAATTTAAAATTACTGGTTGGATTTACTTGACTCATGAGAATTGGGCTGTATTAGCATACTCTGAAAAGAATACGGATTGTTTGACTTGTGACAATGCCATCTCACCACCACCTTCCATATCTATCTTAGTGCTTGGTCCTGCAGACGTTGCATTTATTATTGAATTTTTAATAGTTTCTGTATCATATTTTGCTGCTAACAACTCAGAATTTTCCTGAAAAACAGTGTTAGTTAAATCAGTTATAAAACTTCTCTGATCCGCTGTTGATGATAAATCATTAGCATTAACAAAATTTTGAGTAGATGTAATTCCTTCTAAATTATTTTTATTAATATTAATGGTGTTATTCATGCTTTCTATAATTTTTGTCAATCCACCTTGATCATTGATATTAGGAGAAACTCCTCCTCCACCACCATTTAGCATTTGCATGTACAGATCATTCATCTGTCTCCTCTTCTGGAGTCCAGTAACAGCAGCACCCATCATAGTTTCTTCAGAAACTTCATGATCTCTATCTTTAGCTAATCCAAAGAAGTTCTTGATAGTTTCAACAGGACCACCACCACCTTGGTTTATACCATGTATTTTAGTAATACTTCCACCCATCGGCTTTTCCTGTCCGTCTGGATTACCTTTTGAAACTAACCAATTAGCTCCTTTATAAATCCAATTTTGTATTCTAGTAGCTAAATCTACATTCTCTTCACTAGTAGTAGATAAATTTACTTCAGAATTTTCTGTACTAACTCCAAGAGCCGAACTTAGTGTACTAAGAGAATTATTAATAGTCTCTTGCATCTCAGAATCACTAGCTGGTATTCTACTCAACAAACCCATCAATCCAACTCCAGCTGCCTTCATAGGTAATGCCAAGGATTTACCAAATGCATCTTTCAATCTCTGATCTACTTGAAAATCATCTGCTATCTTATTAGATATATTTTTTTCAATAACATCATTAAATCCAGTTTCTTCTAAAGATTTTGATGATGGTTTATTTGCAGGTTGAAAAGCATCTGCTTCACCACTAGAACTTGAACTAGGAGTTATTCCACCTTTATTAAAATTTTGAGTTGTATTATTACCACTTCCACTTGTGTTAATTGGATCTATATCTCCTATGTCAGATGTATTCAGATTTGCGTCTTCAACATTTACAACCTGCTTAGAATCAGGTGCTTGTGGTATTGACAAATCGGGCATTCCCATACCAATAGGAGCTACATTATCAACGCCAGCACCACCCATGCCACCTTGCATCGCTTCAGCCATAAGAAAATCATTATAAAGATCTTCTTTGAACATTGAATTTAATAATGCAGTTCTTTGATCAATCATCTCAGTTACACCACTGAGTACGTTGGTTAGAACCTCTATTCCTATGTACTTGTCGTCATTCATGATCTGCTTGCTCCTTTACCAAATACATCTATAACCATTTTTGTTTCATTTTTAGTTTCATCTGGCACTGCAATATATTTGTTTACAGGCACTGGAACCATATATGGAACTGGTATTGTTACAAGTGTTTGAGTTGTATTCCCCACGTTAGTTGTATTAACTGGAGTATCTATTAACTCTTGTTTGTTTTGATTAAATGATGTCGATCCCATGTTAACAAAACTAGACGAAATATCTCGCATAATATTACCTGGACCTCCCTGATTCACAGGATCAATATTACCACTACTATTAGACTGTGCATCTATACTTGCACCACCTTGTTGGAAATAAGGTAAGGGATCTATTCTAGTACCAGATTTATTGAATCTCTCAAAGTGTAGATGTGATTGGTTACTACCATCTTGACCAGGATAGTAGATAATTTTAGCTAATGGATCACCCTTTTCTATCTTCTGACCTGGTTTTACAACATAATCATAGACATGACCATATAAATTTGCAGTGCCATCAGGATGTGCTACTACAACTGCTCCACCATACTCACCAAACTTAGGAATAATTTGCTCAACCACACCACCTTCCTGTGCATGCACTGGAGAATCTTCCCATACTCCGATATCAATACCTCTATGCATTCTTCCCCAACGCATACCAAATGGAGAACTGAATAATGGATCACCTTGTGGGAGAACTGTCTTCCATCTATCAGTACCAGTTATTGCAGTAGAACTTGTATTGATTGTACTACCTGATCCTTCGGTTTGTGATTTATTTGAAGTAAATAGTGTTTCAAGGAAGGAAGTCTCATCTTTTGTATTATTTTTGGTAGTAATAAGTGCAGGTAAACCCTCTGGTAATCTTATTTTGTTTACTCTAACATCTTTATCAGCACCCACTATATCAGCAAGTCTCTTTGCTTCATTCATTAAAGATGCTGCAGCAGGTGATCCACCTAAAGGACCTAAGAATGCTAATGTAGCACCTACCATAATAGATGCACCCTCTCTATAAACTGCAGATATTGCATCACCAATCTTACTCATAGGTAATATAATCTCTGCTTCATTTGCTTCACCAACTAAGGCTTTACTACCACCAAGAATACCACGAGTCGGTGCAGTAATCACAGCTCCATTATTATATTTTCCAGTTATGAAACCACCAGCTGCAAATTGTTCAGTAGGTTCATCATCATGCAATCCAAGTTTATACAATAACATATCTGTTGCTTCTTCTGCAATCGAAGCACCAGTAAAACTAGCAGCAGTACCACCAACTAAAATTGCAATAGCACCTGGAGTCAAAGTACCTCCACTGAATACTGCTGTAAGAACTGATGCTGCTCCACTAGCACCAAATATTGCACTAAAGACTGCCCAATTTACTCCAGTTTTGATAATATATCTACTTGCATCTTTCCATCTTCCTTCTCGCATCATATTATAAACTTTAATACCATCAGGAATTAACATAAGAGCAGTTAAAAAACCACCTTTAAGTTTGGGTAATTTCAAGTTTTTGAACGGATTTAACTTACGAAGATTTCCTTTCGCATTTTTGAAAAACCTAACCCAACGTCTATCTTGGAGTGTCTTATTATTACCCACACCCATCTCTGTCTTGAAGAGCCAATTTCCAAGTCGTTCTCGTACACCTGGTCTGAGAAATCCCCAATTTTTTCTAGTCATCCAATCAGGACGCTGAAACCCTCTTCTAAAATCATCTATAGGATTTGTAAAAAATCTTGTAATAGCATTTCCCTTGGGTTTAAATTGTGAAGCTTGGGTAAAAGCATTAGCATGGTTTAAACCTTGTACATTTCTTAATCTCAAATATTCGTCTATTTGATTGGGTTGCAGCCCCATCTTACGCAACTTCCGATAAATGTTGCGTTGCATACGTATCTGATTAAATTGGTTCGATTTACTCTTTGGAAATCCTTGTTTCTTTTTCTTAAGTCTTGGAAGTCGTCGGAATGGGATTCCCAAACCTCCTCCAAACTTAGGATGATGCCATTTCTTTGCGTAATCTAATTGTAGTAAGTTTCTAGGACCTCCCATACCAAAACCAAAACCACCACCACTACCTCTATTCCTTAGATACTCAATATACTTATATTCAGTATCAAGAAACGCAGTCATTCCTGCCCCAAACTGCAATGCAGTTTTGGTTAGTGTACTAGTGTCAATGGTTAATTCTTCAGCCATTACCTACGTTTTCGACGTTCCTCATCTATTCGGTCTCTTTCCTTTTGTAGATGGGATGCTAGTAAATTAACATACACATCTCTTTCCCAAGGAATCATGTTCATAATATCGCTCAAGCTATATTTATGGTGTTGAACCAGAGAAAAATTCGTCTGATAAAAAGACATTAAGCCCTCATCAAAGAGGGCTATCCGAAAAAACTCACTAACCCTTCAATAACAACTTTATTTTCAACCTTAGTTTTAGGATTTCTTACATTTAAAGTATGTCTTAAAGCAGGCATAGTATTGAAAAATTCTTGAATTTTGTCAAACTGTGATGCAGTCAACGTATCAACCCAATTTCTTGCTTCCTTAAATGTAAATGTTCCAGAATCTTCTTCTCCAACATATACTCTTTTAATACATTGAGCAACTAAATCATATGGATCAACGTCTCCTTCAGTGAAAGTTACTGCAGAAAAGTATTCTAGGTTGGGATACTTCATCTCTAGAGTTATATCATTACCCAATTTAATTATCTTATTATGACCTTCTGGAAAATCTACTTCGACATCATTTGCCAAGAAAGAAACCTCAACCTTGGTTACTCCATCATCAGGACAAGTAACTGATAACTTTAATTCTTCACTAATTGATCTAGCACGTATCTGTAAGAAAAGATACTCAACATCAAATAAAGCAAGATCATCTATCTTCAGTCTGCTGATAATACAATTTTTTAAAATATTTTTAATAGCCTCTAGAATCTGATTTTCATCCTTTGATTCCATTGCAATGATCAATATCTTCTGTTCTTTAACGAGGAAGGGACGATATTTAATTTTCTTTTTTGTAGAAGGCACCACCAATTCATGCGTTGGTGTAACAATTTCAGGTAATGGCATAATTAATTAAACATAAATGACTGATACTCATAGTAGAATGCAACAGTGCATTTTACAGCTTGTGCTTGACCAGCTGAGTATGCGACGGTTGAAAAAGAATAGGGATATGCGTTAACAAGTCTCACTTTAAATGGAACATGATAATCTTCCCTTGGAGTAGAACTTGATCTCTCTATTACATTCCCAGAATTCTGGGCTATGCCTTTGACAGGTTTAGAAACTCCATATTTTTCAAGTTTGTTTATGACAACATCAGCAGTATAATCATCATAATATCTCTGTGCATAAGCCATATGAGGAAGATTATGATATCTACTATCCTTACTATATATTGGTTCTGGGGCAGCTTGACCTGGTTGAATACCTATGGTCATATCTTGCCACATTTTAAAAAATGCTATGGGTGTAGAACCTAGATCACATATAAAACTTACATCAAGCTCATTGAATATTTTAGCAGATGCCAACTTCTGAGTCAACCCCTTCTTGGGCATTCTAACATCAAAACTATTAAAGGTACTACCAGGAATCTGAATATCTTGACACAATAAATTCATCCTTTGTACAGCTTGTCCTACTTTATCCCCAGTAAACTTTGGAAATAAATCATCACCACCTTTCTTTTTGGCATTTGCTTCCATGAACCTCCTCATCTCTGTAGATGCAAGAACTTCAAACTCATACAGATTAGAAGTAGAGATACCTTTATCAAGTATCTTTGCCATGTATGATTCTATTCCAAACTTTTCTTTGTTTATTTGTTTGCTTTGTGCCATAAATACTCATTATGAGTGATATATTTATTTAGTATGGCATATAAGGGAAAATACAGAGTAAGAAACTATCGCAAGTATAAAGGTGACCCTACGGGCGTAATATACCGTTCACTATGGGAAAAAAAGTTTATGGACTACTGTGATTCCAATAAAAATGTCATTGAATGGTCAAGTGAAGAGCATATTATTCCATATAAAGACCCCGTACAAAAGAAATGGAGAAGATACTTTCCTGATTTTTACATGAAAGTAAGAGAAGCAAACGGGAAAATACAAGCATACTTAGTTGAGGTTAAACCTAAAAAACAGGTCGATGAACCCAAACCTCAAAAACGACACACCAAAAAGTATATCTCGGAGGTTATGACCTATGCCACCAACAGAGCAAAATGGGACGCAGCAGAAGAGTTCTGTAGAGACAGACTCTGGAAGTTCAAAATCATCACAGAACGAGAACTCAAAGTTTGATACATGGATGAAAGAATTAAAAGGTAAAAGTATATCTAGACCCAAATTAAGAAACACCGTCATGGAAATGTTACTTGACGATGCAACAGAGACACCCGAAATTAATAAGTGGTATTACTTTGAATATGATCCTAAATTTAAAGATCAGTTGGGAGAATGGGATGAGTTTCCACTAATAAAACTACTTGAAAGGAAGAATGATATATACCTTGGAGCGAATCTACATTACCTTAGTGGAAAAGCTAGACTATCTGCTATAAATACTGATAAATACCCCAACTCATCTCTACATTATTACATTCCAAAAAATGCAGACAGCATTTTCTTTGAAGTTGGAGAACAAGACATACAATTATTGAGTCAACTTCCACTTGATAAATTTCATCGTAAGTATAAATGAGCACCGTTAACAAGGTATCAGAAGCCAGAAAAATAAAAGAAGAACCAAAAAATCATAGCTATCCTTTCAATTTAGCTTCGATTCCTTATGCTTCTTTTATGAGAATCTACAAATATTCCTATGATGAGGGAATGAAAAATGTTGGTGCAAATCAAAATGATGCTATTGGTTCCATACAAAATAGTGGACTATTAAAAAATATTAATGATAAGTTAGTCGATGGAGCACAATGGGTATACGGGGATAAAACTAGTGGAAGAGCTCTTCTTAATTTTGATACAGATTCAGAAATTATAAGTAATTACCGAAATCAATTGATGAATAAGAAAGGTGAAGAATATGGAGGAATGTCACGGGAACAAATTCTAGATGTACCATTAAGTGTAGATAATGGATGGGGAGCTGGATTTACCGATACTACACTAAGAGAGTTAATTGATAAGAAAAATGAGGTAAAAAAATTTCATCAGTCAGGTTACAAGAAAGCTTGGTGCAACTTAGCAATGCCAAATGAATTCCAATTTGATTATAGTGCAAACTGGAACAACACATTCAAGTTAGGTACTATGGCATTAGCTGCTGATGACCCACAAAGAGCAGCTATAGTGTTGGGATCTGGTGCTACTATTGGCATGCTATCTAGTGGCATGAAAGGTTTTTTAAGTAAAAGTGATAAAGATGGTGGTTTAGGTTTGGGTGATATTGCAGGAATTGCTTCTGGTGCAAAGTCAGGTGCGATGAAAGCAGGTGATTTCTTTGGAGTCAATAGTAATATATTAGATCCAACTAACATTGCTGGTATGGCTGGGTTAACACCAAATGAAAATGCTATTCAATTCTTTAAGAAAATGGATTTTAGGCAATTTGATATGAATTTTGAATTTGCAGCAAGAAATAAAGATGAATCACAAGAGATACAAAAAATTCTACAATGGTTTAAAGAGGGAATGCACCCAGTATCAAAAGATCCTTTAGGAAGCGGAACTGGAGTATTACTAGGTTTTCCAGATGTATGGAAACTTGAACCTAGATTTACACCTGGCAAAGAAGATGGTGATATGGTAGAAGGGGGTGCAGATGTACCACATCCAATGATGCCACAAACAAAACTATGTGCATTGACACAAATAAGAGTCAATACTTCACCAATGGGGCAATTTGCAACAGTATTTGATGGATCAATACCTCTTATTACTGTAACTCTTAGATTTAATGAATTAACTGCACTAACCAGATCAGACTTTATGGACAACACAAATTATTAATCATGGCTTTATTCAAAAGACTTCCAGATCTATACTATAATGTCCAACAGTCACCTGTTGATCCTAAACTTTTAGTAGCTAAAAATATTTGGAGAAGGTCAGAGATTCTAAAAGAATATAAAAATTCAATTACAATTTTTGATGAGTTTATAGTAAACAATGGTGAAAAACCAGAACATATATCTTATCAAATTTATGACAATCCATTTTATGCATGGACAATATTTGTTGCAAATGATATAGTAAATTACTATGAGCAGTGGCCACGATCATCAAAACAATTAGCAGAGTATGTAAATGCTAAGTATGATAACCCACAGGCAACTAAACACTATGTAACCACAGAGGTTAAACAGGGAAGAAATATAATTGTACCTGCAGGTAAAGTTGTACCTCAAAATTATTCTATAAGTTATTTCAATGGTACTACTACTGTTACTGCTAACCCCACAGTATCAATAACAAACTATCAATATGAAGAGCAAATAAATTCTGAAAAAGAAAAAATACAAATAATACGTCCTAATATGATTGAATCATTTGTAGAGACATACTATCGAAGAGTTAATCAAGGTGGTGCAGTTAGCGTAGCAAATAGTGCGTTTGAGATAAGGATGTGAAACTAAAATTGCCCAAGAAAAAATTATTTAACGCTGCACTTAAAATTAATAGGTGGCCAGTGAATTGGTTTGACCCGAAAAAAGATAAAGAGAAAGAAAGAAAAGAAAAGATAGCAAAATTATACCCACAAAAAAAGACCCCCTAAGGGGTCTT
>MDSW01184707.1_pt1 | contig 23029 bp, 25 predicted proteins | sample 811171 | NCBI WGS metagenome assembly MDSW01 (sample SAMN05326641, study PRJNA326480) | marine metagenome | isolation source: seawater | place: Atlantic Ocean: North West | collected 2012 | reverse complement strand
TGCCAATAATTTTCAAACCCAAGATTTTGAAAGAATTCTGCTGAAGTAAGAGAAACTACACCGCCTAACTTATATCCAGTCCACCAACCTACAACCGCCATTGCAGCACCAGCTTGCATAGACTTTCCCTCATTCTCACCAATTTGCTCAATTCTTAATGCGTCGACTGTAATATCCTGTGTGGCTGAGGCGATTGCAATTATAAGTCCAATGCTTATTACAAGTGCTAAATTTGTAGTTGGGTTAATTATACTCCAGAAAACTAAACTTATTAGGATGATAGTTTGCATCAAAACAATCCACGCTCTTCTATGTCCAATTTTATTTGTTAGTAAAGGAATTCTTACTCTATCTATTATTGGAGCCCAAAGATAATTGAAGGCATAAACAGCAAAAATTAATCCAGCCCATCCTATAGTACTTCTGCTTAGCCCATCTTCTTTGAGCCAAAGACTTAAACTGCTACCAATTATAACCCATGGAAAACCACTAATCGCACCTAGAAGTAAAATTTTGATCATTCGAAGATCAAAATAAACTCTAAATGATTCAGAAAATGTTTGTTTTTTATATATATCCATTGTTTAATTCCTCCAAAAAGATGGGAAGAATAACACCAATACTGCAAATAATTCCAATCGCCCCAGCAACATGCCAAACGCTAAAATCCACTTAGAAATATCTGGAATATCTTTGTAATTTCCATTGGGACCAATAATATCTCCAAGACCAGGACCGACATTTGAGATGGAACTTGCAGCACCTGAAATAGAGGTGATAAAATCCAGTCCGCTAATAGATAAAAGCATAGCAATTATTAAAAAAATAAATAAAAAAGTAAAAATGAATATTATTACTGAATTAATAAAGTTTTCAGAAATTTTTTGATTGTTATATTTAGTAATAATTACGCTATTTGGTGACAAAAGTTTCTTTATTTGGTTTTTTAAAAATAAAAGCAACATCTGTAGTCGAAAAATCTTAATACCACATGCTGTGGAACCAGCACAGCCTCCTATAAACATCAAAAGTAAGAAAAAAATCAGCGAAAATTTTCCCCACAAACCGAAATCGTCAGTCACATATCCAGTGCCAGATAGAATAGAGACCACATTAAAAGACGCTATTCTTATTTTATCTAATAGACTACTTTCGTAATCAATGAAGATTAAATAAAAAAACATTATGACAATAGAAATAACTAGTAAATAAATTAAACCTTTTATTTGCACATCCTGGAAAAAAATTTTTCTGTTTCCTTGTGAAAACTTTAAATAAGTAATGAATGGTATACTACCTAAAATTATAAAAATACTGGCTATAATTTCAATGTTAGAGTTATTGAAATAACCAATTGAATCGTTATGCGTAGAAAAACCACCAGTTGCTATAGTTGTCATTGCATGACTAATACTATCGAATACTGACATACCAAAAATCCAGTAGAATAAGCTGCACAAAAAAGTAAGCATTAAATAGGTAGAAATTATTATTACCGCAACCTCAACAGTTCTAGGTAAAATTTTTTCAGTGCTATCGGGCCCCTCCATTTTAAATAGTTGCATTCCTCCAACTTTTAATAAAGGCAAAATTGTAATAGCCATTACTACTATTCCTATACCACCAAGCCATTGCATAATTGCTCTCCATAAAAGAATACTCTTAGGACTTCCGTCTAAATCTGAAATAATTGTTGCGCCTGTGGTGGTAATGCCCGACATACTCTCAAAAAATGCCTCACTAAATGTAAATTCTTCCGCGGATAATAAAAATGGCAAACTACCAAAAACAGCTACCATAAACCATGCTAATGATGAAAATAAAAAAGTTTGTCTTAAATTTAATTTAAATTCTCTCTCAAGATTTGCTAATAAAAACAGTACTCCGATAAATATTGTAACAAATGACGCAGCAAGAAAGCTATGACTTCCCTCTTCTTGAATCACTTGTAAAGCGTAAGGCGCTAACATTGAAGCACCTAAAACTATTAATAAAATGCCTATTAAAAAAAAGACAGTTTTGTTTGTAGCCATAGAAAAATGAGATTATTTAAATAGTTTTAAAATTCAACTTAATATCTTGTAATAATAACTGTATTTTGAGCATAAAATTTAATAAACCTTATTTATGCTTGATAACAACTTAATTCAATCGACATCATCTTGGCCATTCGTTGAAGTTAGAAAGCTTTTAAAGGAAAGGGAGGAATTAATAAAAAAAAAAAAATAAGATAACCTTTCAAACAGGATACGGACCAAGTGGATTACCTCACATAGGTACTTTCGGTGAAGTGGCTCGAACATCAATGATGGTAAATGCTTTAAACCATATTAAAAAGATTGATCATGAATTAATCACTTTTTCTGATGATATGGACGGCTTAAGAAAGGTGCCTGACAATATTCCTAATGATGAGTTGTTGAAAAAAAATTTAGGCAAACCTTTGACCTCAATACCAGACCCTTTTAAAAGATTTAACAGTTTTGGAGAACATAATAATGAGATGCTTAAGGAATTTTTGAATAAATTTAATTTTAAGTTTATTTTTAAAAGCTCAACAGAGAACTATAAAAACGGAACCTTTAATAACTCTTTAATGCGTGTACTAGAAAAATACGAGGATATAATTAATATAATTTTACCGACTTTAAGGCAAGAAAGACGTAAAACTTATAGCCCCTTTTTGCCAATATGTCCTGAAACAGGGAAGGTACTCGAAATCCCTTTATTAAAAATAAATAAAAAAACAGGAGAAGTAATTTTTGATAACCATGGTAAAAATTTAGAAACAAACATTCTTAATGGTAATTGCAAATTGCAATGGAAAGTTGATTGGGCAATGCGATGGTTTACTTTTGATGTGGACTTTGAAATGTATGGAAAAGATTTAACTGAAAGTGCAATTTTATCTAGTAAAGTTTGCAAAGTCTTAGGAAAAAATCCTCCAAATGGATTTGCATATGAATTATTTTTAGACGAAAGAGGAGAAAAAATATCTAAATCAAAAGGAAATGGTATTTCAATTGATCAATGGTTAAGATATGCGTCACCTGAAAGTTTAGCACTGTATATGTATCCTAACCCGAAAAGAGCTAAAAAACTTTATTCAGAAGTTGTACCTAAAACGGTAGATGAGTATCTCTCTTATATTGAAAAATATCCATCTCAAGATTTGAAAGACCGGATACTAAATCCAGTGTGGCACGTTCATAATGGTAAACCTCCTAATGAAAAAATAGTAATGCCCTTTTCAATGTTACTTAATATAGTTGGCTCAAGCAATGCAGAAAGCAAAGAAGTTTTATGGAAATTTATAAACAGATTTCATAAAGAAATAATTCCAAAAGACCACAAGATATTGGATGGGTTGTGTGAGTACGCTATTAATTATTTTAAAGATAAAGTTGAACCAAATAAAAAATTTAAAAAACCCAATGAGGTAGAAAAAAAAGCATTACAAAATTTAGTAGCTAAATTAGATACATTGGAAGACTCCTTAAATCCTGAAGATATTCAAACACATGTTTATACAGCAGGTAAAGAAAACGGTTACGAAAAAAACTTGAGAGACTGGTTTAAATTAATTTATGAAGTTGTCTTTGGCGTAGAAAATGGACCAAGAATAGGTTTTTTCATAAGTTTTTTTGGACTTAAAGAAACAATTAAGCTAATTAATAGCAAATTAAAATAATGTTTTCTATCTTTAAACCTTACATTTTCTCTTTAGATCCTGAAGTCGCTCATGATTTAGCAATTAAATCTTTAAAATTTAACATATTACCCAAAAGTATTTTTAGTGTTGAACAGGAAGAATTGCTTGAAACAAAATTATTTAATGAGAAGTTATCTAATCCGATCGGCTTAGCTGCTGGTTTCGATAAAAGTGCTGAGGTTTACAATTCCTTGTTTCAACTTGGGTACGGTTTTGTTGAAGTTGGAACAGTTACCCCTAAAAGACAACTCGGTAATCCTAAACCAAGAGTTTTTAGATTGGAAAAAGATCAAGCGCTTATTAATCGTTTAGGTTTTAATAATCACGGCTCTGAAATTATTTCAAAAAGAATAGCTGAAAATCCTCCAATTGGTTATTTAGGTATTAATGTTGGTCCAAACAAAGATACAAAAAATAAGGAGGAAGATTATTATCTGTGTTTGACTAGATTGGCATCTCAAGCAGGATATTTAACAATTAACATATCCTCTCCTAATACCGAAGGTCTAAGAGATTTTCATGATCAAAAAGAGTTAGAGAAACTCTTAACAGGTATAAATAAAATCAAAAAAGACAAAAATATCTCAAAACCTATAGTTATTAAACTTTCTCCAGATATAAAAGATATTGAGATAAACAAAATTATTGAATTGATTATTAAATATAAAATTGAAGGAATAATATTATCTAACACTACTGAAAAAAATCGTGAAAATTTGAAAGATTTTCAAAAAAATGAGAAAGGTGGATTATCAGGACAACCCTTAAAAGACTTGTCGACTACGCTAATTAAAAAATTTTATAAGGAGACTAAAGGAAAAATTGAAATTATTGGCGTTGGAGGTGTTGACTGTGGTCAATCAGCTTTTGAAAAAATCTCTGCTGGAGCAAATGCAGTACAACTTTATACTGGTATGGTATATAAGGGACCCGGAGTTGTGAAACAGATGAAAAAAGAGTTAATTTCAATTTTAAAAAAAGAGAATATAAGAAACATTAACCAAGCAATAGGAATTAATGCTTGACCCTTCTATTTACTGCAATTATATAGCCTTAGGAAAATAATATGTCTAAAAAATGCGAACTCACAGGAATTTCACCTTTAAAAGGTCACAACGTTAGCCACGCAAAAAACAAAACAAAGCGAAGATATTTACCAAATTTAAAAAAGGTAACTTTCAGAAGCGATATTTTGAAAAAAAATATTAAATTAAATGTCGCTAATGCAGCTTTGAGAACAGTAGATTTTAAAGGTGGTCTTGATAAATTCTTAATAGCCACAAAAAATACAAAATTATCTAAAAAAGTAAAAAAAATTAAAGCATCAATATCAGCTAAACTATAAAATGAGCTTGTATTACAAACTATCTATAATGATGGGGATAATAGTAGTATTATCTAATTTTCTAGTCCAATTTCCTATTCAACATTTTGGTTTAAGTGAAATCTTAACTTATGGAGCATTCAGCTATCCAATCACTTTTCTAATTACCGATTTAGCTAATCGAGCTTATGGAAAAATTGTTGCAAGAAAAGTGATTTATTTTGGTTTCGTTATTGGAATTTTATTAACTTTATTTGTCTCAACAAATTTTTCCGATATTATTTCGATAAGAATTGCAATTGGTTCAGGTACAGCTTTTTTTATTGCTCAAAATTTAGATGTTCAGATATTCGATAGGTTGAGAAAAAAAAGTTGGTTCATAGCTCCGTTGATATCCTCTACCGCTGGCTCAATAACAGATACTTTTTTATTTTTTTCAATTGCATTTTATGCTACCGGAATTCCTTGGGTAACCCTAGCGTTTGGAGATTTAATTGTTAAACTTATTATTACACTTTTAATGTTAATCCCTTTCAGGTTACTCTTGAGTAAAATTAGAGATTATTCGGAAAAAACTGCTCATAGGGCAGAGCTTTAATGCAAAGTCTTTTTTTTGCTATCAACAAATAAATCAGTCAATTGATTTATCATTACATCACCTAAATCTTGAACATCGGTAATTTTAACTGCTCTATTATAATACCTTGTAACATCATGTCCTATTCCGATTGCTAAAAGTTCTATGTTTGATTTATTTTCAATCCATTTAACAGTTTGTTTTAAATTAGTTTCTAAATAGTCACTTGTATTAGTTGAAAGTGTTGAGTCGTCCACTGGAGCACCATCAGAGATAACCATTAAAATTTTTCTGTCCTCTTTTCTTTTTATCATTTTATTGAAAGCCCACTTCAAAGCTTCCCCGTCAATATTTTCTTTCAATAAACCCTCTTTTAGCATTAAACCGATATTATTTTTTGCTTGTCTCCATGGTGTATCTGCTGATTTGTAAACAATATGTCTTAAATCATTTAATCTTCCTGGAAAGTTTGGTTTTTCATTTTTCATCCACTTCTCTCTAGATGAACCACCTTTCCAATGTTTTGTTGTAAATCCTAAAATTTCTACCTTGACCGCACATCTTTCTAAAGTCCTCGAGAGTATATCTGCACAGATAGCTGCAACTGAAATTGGCTTTCCTCTCATAGAACCCGAATTATCGATTAGAATTGTTACCAGGGTGTCTTTAAATTCTGTATCTTTTTCCTTTTTGAATGAAAGAGAGTTAAATGGATCCATAATAATTCTTGATAATTTAGAGTTATCTAGCAATCCTTCCTCTAAATCAAATTCCCATGATCTATTTTGTTTTGCAAGAAGTTTTCTTTGAAGTTTATTAGCGAGTTTTGAAATAAAATTTTTTAATTGTAATAATTGTTGGTCTAAATTTTTTCTTAGTCTTAATAGATCTTCCGCGCTTTCAAGATCCTCAGCTTTTTTAATTTCATCAAATTCGTCTGTGAATATCTTATATTTTTGGTCCCCAAATTTACTTGCACCCTTTTTTCTTAAGTCAGCTCTGGAGTTATCTCTTGCTTCAATTTGTTCATCGGCATTATCTGTGTCTTTTGCTTCATTTTTTAAATCTGGTATTCCACTTTCAATAGACATTTCTTCGTTAATTTTTTCTTTATCCTTGCTTTTTGTCTCTTGATTTTCAGGTTTTGATTGGGGATTATTATTTTCCTCTTTTTCATCATCTCTTTTTTGATCATCATCAAGATCATTATCTAAATTCATATTTGAAATTAATTTTGAAACAATAGAATTAAATTTTTCTTGATCTGAAGATAATGCTTTGAGGTCGTTTATTTGATTCTTAAATTTTTCATTTAAGTCCCTTTTATAAGTTTTCAATTTTTTCTCAATTTCCTTTTCATTTTTATAATTTAGAAATTTTACCCTCATATAATTTTCAAATGACTCTACAATTTTGTCTTCACTACTTTTAAGATCAAGTTGAGAAATTCTTTTTCGATAAAAATTTTCGATATTTTTTCTCACCCCCTTAAAATAATGAATGCCAATTTTTTCACATCTTATTTTTTCTGATATATCGTAAAGTTTCTTCGAAATATTTCCTTCCGGTTCATATTTTTTTAAAGTTGTTTTATTAGAAAATCTGATTTTCAAAGATTTGGAGTCAGCCAATGCCCTTATTTCATCGAAATTAATTTTTTTATTTACATTTTCAATATCAGGCAAATTAATTAAATTTTTTTCTGATTTCGTTATTTGTCCACCGAACGAAATATTTATTTCATTCGTATTAGATAAAGATTTAGCTGTTGAAGTAATCGCTGCTTTAAAATTTTCTAAATATTCCTCTTTTTTACTCATTTACTAAATTCAATTTTTTGCTAATAAATTTCATTGCCACTTGTATCCCATTTTTATTCCAATGAGAATCATCTCGCCAAAAAAGAAATTCATTTTTTAACAAATATTTTGGGACATTATTTATCATTTCCTCTGATAAGTCGTATACTGGAATATTTAAAGAATTAAAACTGTCTTTTAAAATATTCAATCTTTTATTTGTTCTTTTAGAAGTATTATTTAAAAATTTCGAGTAAATAGATGCTTTAGTGGGAATATAAAAAACTGCATTTATTCTTTCAATCACATTAGGATCATTTGGTATATAAGTTGAAAAGGTATATTCATTTTCATTTAGAAGTTCGTAATTAAATCCAACTAAATTGTTTTTTATCATTTTATAATAAATTGGACTACCTGTTCCTGTCCAAGTCGTTAAAACTTTTCTATTAAATAAATGAGTTTTATTTCTTATATTTCTCAAAAAATAATTTTTTTCAGAAAAGACTTTTAATAAATATTTATCTTTGTTTCTCTCTAGTCTTTCATAGGCAAACCTAATCGTTGCCTTCCATTTTGGTATTGAGTAACCTCTCCAAAATATTATATTTTCTTCGTTAGTAATTTTTTCAAAATTTATTGCTTCTTTTTTGAAATCGTTTCCCTCGAAATAGAAAACAAATATTTTAGAATTTTTTTTAATTTTCGGAAGGTAATTTTTTATTAATTCTTCATAGTCTTTAGGGGAGTTACCTGCCCAGGATAAAGTAGCAACTTTTTTATTGATAATATCACTTAAAATGTTTGCAGGAATATTCTCTTGAGACGTGCCTTGACCACTGATAAAAGAGTCGCCAACAAGAATATAATCTGAATTTTCAATTGTAGACCTGTCATTTCTTAATCCATGTACATCTGTTTTAAAATATTGAATTCGAGGTTCTACTATTTTTTCTCTTTTCGCGTCTAAACCGCCATCTATAAAATATAGATCCCCAAATCTCATGTATATAGTATCTGATATATTAGGCTTGTATCTTTTTTCTTTAGTAGAGTATTTTTCATGAGCCCTATAAAAAAATCCGTGTTCCTCATTTTTTCCAATTGTCAAATCAATTACAAAAACCATAGTTATAATTAAAAGATTTAGAACAACTATTGAAAAAATATTTTTTCTAAAAAGTATGAAAATAAATATACAGAATATTAAATCAAATAAGATTGGAAATGCTGTGAGACTTATTACTAAAAATGTTGCTACGAATAAGAGCACACGCATGAAAATTTTTTTAAAAATCATGTTAAAAATTAAATCTACTTTTATGAGATATTAACATTAACAGAAGACTCGGGGAGGTCTTCTCCAAAACATCTTTGATAATATTCAGAAATTATTTTTTTTTCTAAATCATCACACTTATTTAAAAAAGTTAGTCTAAAAGCGTGGCCTTTGTCTTTAAAAATATCTGTATTTTCTGCCCAATGAAGAACAGTTCTAGGACTCATTACCGTTGAAATATCTCCATTAATAAAACCTTTTCTACTAAGATCTGCGACCTTAATCATATTCGAAAGCAATTCCATACCTTCTTTGTTATTATAGCTTTTATTTTTTGCAGCAATTATTTCTAACTCTTTTTCAAATGGCAGGTAATTTAGAGTGGCCACTACATTCCACCTATCCATTTGACCTTGATTTATTTGTTGAGTGCCGTGATAAAGTCCAGTTGTATCACCTAATCCTATTGTATTTGTTGTTGCAAAAATTCTAAAAAAATCATGTTGTTCCAAAACTCTATTTTTATCTAAAAGTGTAAAATTTCCGTTACTCTCGAGTACTCTCTGAATTACAAACATAACATCAGGTCGCCCTGCATCATATTCATCAAAAACTAAAGCTATGGGGTTTTGTATTGACCAAGGAAGAATACCTTCTTTAAATTCAGTAACTTGTTTTCCGTCTTTTAAAATTATCGAATCTTTTCCAATCAAATCGATTCTACTTATATGACTATCTAAATTGACCCTAATACATGGCCAATTAAGTCTTGCAGCTACTTGTTCAATATGAGTTGACTTACCAGTCCCATGATAGCCTTGAATTAAAACTCTTTTGTTATAAGAAAACCCAGCTAATATAGCCAGTGTCGTATCTTGGTCAAATTTATAATCAGGATCAATTTTAGGAACGTACTCATTTTTCTTTGAGAAAGCATTAACTTTCATATCACTATCCAAACCAAATGTTTGTTTAACTGATAGTTTCATATCTGGTGTATTTAAGAATTGTTGTGTGCTCATTTTTTTCCCAAAGTTTTTTTTAACTGACTATAGGCAAGTGTTATCTTTTTTAATTTGTCTTCTAGTAATTTGTTACCTTGGTTTTTATCAGGATGGTATTTTTTTACAAGCTCTTTAAATTTTGCATGTATTTTTTCCCATTTTACTTCATCATTTAATTCCATTACTTCCAGGGCATCCCTATCTGTTTGTGAAATATTTGCTTTTTTAAAATCTTTAAAGCCAGTAGTTTTAAAAATATTTAATTTGTCGTCGAGCGCATTATTCCAAAGGATATTAAAAAAATTATCTGTAGACCCAAAATTTTTTGTAGTTTTGTGCCAGGTAATATCTGATTTAATAAAATACTCAATTTCTTGATCAGACATATTTTTGAAATAATTCCAATTTTTATTAAATATTTTTATATGTTGCAAGCAAAGCAATCTGAATTTCTTGCTATTGTCTTTTTCTACTGGAGCTTTATAAAGACCCTGATTCTTACAATTTTCCCAATCACAAATTATTTTCATAATCCTATTCTATATAGTAAAATTAAAATAATGATAAATTATATTACAGAAATTGAAAATAAGCTTAAAAAAAACCTAGAGCTTGAAGATTTAAAAGTTATAGATAACTCCCATAAACATTCAGGCCACAAATTCTTTTCAGAAAATAAAGTTCATATTGAACTTAAAATAAAATCTAAATCACTAATGAAAATGTCCAGATTGCACGCACAAAGAAAAATAATGTCAATTTTAAAACAAGATTTGAGATATAAAATACATGCTATTGAAATTAAATTTGTGAAATAATTTTAGAATATTTTTTTAATTTATCAATTGAAATCTTAAATTTATTTGGCATTGTTGTTTTTCCAATTTTTTTCAATAAAATAAAATTTATTCTCTCATCTTCATTTTTTTTGTCATTTTTTAAATATCTAATTAAACTAATTATATTATTTGGATTTGAAAATTTACGATAAGTATAAACTAAATTATTTTGTTCATAAATTTTTTCAATACTTTCTAAAATATTTTTTTTACAAATGTTTTTAATAATAGAAAGTCTAGTTGCTAATATCATTCCAGATAGAACAGCTTCACCATGGGAAATTTTTTTTGAAAAATTGCTTTTGGCTTCTATTGCATGAGCAAAAGTATGACCAAAATTTAAAATCATTCTTAGGCCTTTTTCATTTACATCTTTATTGACAAAATATATCTTTGTTTGACAACTTTTTCTTATTGCGTAAGAGAGTTCTTTGGAGTTTTTTTTTAAAATTTTATTTGAATTTTTTTTTAGCCAGTTAAAAAATTTGGCATCTTTTATAATTGAATGTTTTAAAATTTCCGCAAAACCACAAATCATTTCTTTTTTTGGCAAGGTTTGAATAAATGTTGTATCAGCAATAACAATTTTAGGCTGATAAAAGGTCCCAATTAAATTTTTTCCGGAAAATGAATTAACTCCAGTTTTTCCACCTATTGCGGAGTCTGATTGTGCAAGTAATGTTGTTGGAACATTTATAAAAGGCACACCTCTTTTGAAAATACTTGCGACAAATCCAATGACATCTCCTGCTATTCCTCCCCCAACTGAAATAATAAGGTCAGATCTATTTAAATTTTTTTTAAGCAAACTCTCTAAATAAAAATTGGCAGTTTTGAAGGATTTAAGTTTTTCACTCGATTTAAATTTAAATATAATCAGATCATAATTTTTTAATTTTTTTTTGAATAGTTTAGTAAACTTTGATGGAATATTTTTATCTATAAATAGTGCAATTTTTTTTGTTTTAGGACAGAGAATTTTAATTTTGCTAGGTAAAACGTTTAAAGCATTTTTGCCGACTATTATCGAGTAATTATTATCAGATCCTTTAAATTTAATTTCTTGATTTCTCATATAATTCTAAAATTGTATCAATTATTTTTTCAGTTTTTAAAAAACTACATTTTATCCTAAAGTCAGCCATAATATAAGTTTTCTTTCGTTTTAAATAAATTTCATTAATTGTTTTAGTCAAATTTTTATTATGCAACAACGGTCTTCTTTTTGAATTTTTAAGTCTTCTTACCAATTCCTGAGTATTAACATCTAGCCAGAAACTTATTGCTGATATCTTAACATTTTTTCTAATTATTTTATCCAAAAATGCTCCCCCTCCTAGAGAAATAACAGCGTTATCTTCTTTGAGCTTCCTTAAAGTAATTTCAGTTTCTAATTTTCGGAAATAAGACTCACCTTTAATTTTGAATATTGAATTAATAGAATTTTTTTCTTTTTTTTCGATAATTTTGTCAACATCAATAAAATTAAAACCAAGCTTTTTTGATAAAATTTTTCCAACAGTCGATTTTCCAACACCCATCATTCCTGTTAAAACTAGGTTTTTTTTTACTTTAATATCCATTTTTAAATTTGATTTTTCATAATTATGTCTTATTTATTAAGTTTAAATAAAAACTAATAGTATGCAACTTAAATACAACAGACAACCAAGCTTAGGAAGTACTTTGATCAGAACTTTAGTAAAGCTTTTTATTGCAATCATAGTTTTTATATTTGCAATTTTCCTTATTGAAAAAATTAAATTTCCTAGTCCTAAAAAAAATTACGAAATTGAAATCACAAATGATATTAAAAAACTTTAAAGGTTTTTTAACTTTTTTATTTTTTGTTACCTTAACCCTATCATCAAAAGGTGAGGAAAAAATTGATATCTGGAAAAACAATAATGCTGGAAATTCAAATAAAGAGTCTACAGAAATTCAAAAAATTGAAAAAGAAAAAATTAAAGTTCAAAATTCTAATGAACAAAAAATTCAAATCAAAATAGAAAATGAGTTAATCGATAACTCAAACGAAATACAAATTTTTGGAGTTTATGATCCTGAAGAAAATAATTTTGATTTAAATATGTGGTCAAATACTAATGCTGAAGATGTCAGGGCAAGTATTAAGAGATTGAAAAAAATTAATTTATCAAAAACATCAAGTGAAATTTTAGAAAATATTTTACTTTCTTATTCTTATCCTCCAGCGGGAATGGGGGAAAAAGAATTTTTACAATTAAAAATTAATTGGTTAATAGAAAATAATCGCTCTGATTTATTGGAAGAGTTTTTAAAACAAAACAAAGAATTCGAAGGAAAAAGTTCTGCTATCCAATATCTAGTCGATAAAAATATTGCTCAAGCAAACATTAAAAGAGGATGTGAAAAAATTAAATTTATAGATAGCTCATTAAAAGACTCTTATCTTGAAAAATTTAAAATATATTGTTTAATATTTGATAACAAAAAATCTCAAGCCCAACTTCTTTTGGATCTATTGAGAGAGCAAAAACAATCAGATAAATTCTTTGATGATAAAGTAAATTATCTCTTAGGTATTTCAGAAAAAACTTCCCAAAAAATAAATGAGAAAAATTTGTTGAATTTTTATCTTTCAAGTATCACTATAAAAGATTTTAGATATTCTCCATCAAGCACTACTAAAAAAGAAATATGGGAATACCTGAATGCGGCGAATTTAATTAAAATTGATGACATAAATGATAAAGGCAAAATCAAAGATCTTGAACTTGCAGCGAGTAACGGACAATTAAATAAAGAAATAATTTTTAATATTTATAGGCAAAAAGAGTTTAGCTTGAATACGTTGATAAATGCAAAGAACTCATTTCAATCCTTAGACAGAATTGATGCTAGATCATTGATATATCAAAAATATTTATTATCTGAAGATGTAAATTCAAAAGTAGAATACCTTTTTTTACTTGAGGAACTTTTCAAGAAAGATAACTTGCAGAATGTTTATTCAAATTTTTTAAGTGATAATTTAAAAAATTTGGGGTTAGAAAATATCTCTGAAAAATATAAAGAAATAGCAGAAAATAGAATACTTTTGAATGAAGAACAAAGCTTTGGAAAAGTAAAATACAATGATAAAATTTTACATCAATCCAAGATAATAAAATACTATATAGAAAACGAAGAAGCGAAAAAAGTTCAAAAAGATATAGACAGAATTTTTAAAAAAATTAGCAAAAATAGAAAATATTTTTTTTCCGCGAAGGATTTAGCTCTAGTCGATGCTCTACTTAAAGATGGCTTCAAAATTCCAGAAAATTTTGAGAAAAAAGAGTTATCGTTGAAATACGATATTCCTAAAAACTTAGTAAGTCTTATAGAAAAAAAACAGAATGCTTTTCTTGCCCTTAAAATAGTTGAAATAATTGGCGAAGATGAACCACATCAATTAGATCCAGAAACAATATATTTTATTACAAATCTTTTAAACGAGACAGATTTAATTAAAATTAGAAACAAAGTTTTAATTTCCGCTCTACCACAAAGAGCTTAATTACATTATAACATTTAATAACATGGTTAAGAGAAAAATTATAATTGAGCCAGATCCTATTTTGAGAATAAAAAGTGAAAATTTGGATAAAGTTGACAATACACTAAGAAAGCTAATGGACGATATGCTAGAAACTATGTACGCAGCGCCTGGTATAGGACTTGCAGCTGTCCAAATTGGTATATTAAAAAGATTAATAGTAATAGATGTTTCAAAAAAGGAAGAAAAAAAAGATCCGTTATTTTTAGTCAATCCCAAAATTAAATACAAATCTGAAAAAACATCTATTTACGAAGAAGGTTGTCTTTCTTTACCAGGACATTTTGCCGAAATAGAAAGACCAGCGGAATGCCATGTAGATTATTTAGATTATAATGGTAAAGAAAAAAGTATAAAAGCAGATGGTCTACTAGCCACGTGTGTTCAGCATGAAATAGATCATTTAGATGGAGTATTATTTATAGATTATTTATCTAAATTAAAAAAAGATATGATAATAAAAAAACTAATTAAACACAAAAAAAAAACAAATAAAATTATTTTATAGTTGATGGCACTAAATTTAATATTTATGGGAACACCTGATTTTGCTGTTCCCATTCTTCAATCAATTAAATTTTCAGAGCACAAAATTTTATGTGTTTATACTCAAACGCCTAAAAAAAAAAATAGAGGTCAAAAAAAAGGACTAACACCTATTCATGAATTCTCTAAACAAAATAATCTAAATGTAAGACATCCAGAAAAATTAGATACCGAGGAGGAGATAGAATTTTTTAAAAAAGAGAAACCAGATGTAGTAGTAGTCGTGGCTTATGGAAAAATTTTGCCTAAGAGATTACTTAATATTAAGAATATTCAATTTATAAACGTACATGCATCATTGCTGCCTAAATGGAGAGGAGCAGCTCCAATACAAAGGGCAATTATGAATTTAGATAAAGAGACTGGAATATCAATAATGAAAATTATTCCAAAGTTAGACGCTGGCCCAATTATGATGAAATCAAAAATTAAAATATCTGAAAATGCTAATTATGAAATCATAAGTAAAGAATTATCATACTTAGGTGCTAAAATGATAAAAGAGTCTTTAAATTTGATAGAGCAAAATAAAACTGAATTTATCCAACAAGATGAGAAACTTGCATCCTACGCTGAAAAAATAATTAAGTCAGAGGCTGAAATAAATTGGAATGATAAAGCAAAAAAAATTGTAGCTAAAATAAATGCTTTATATCCTTCCCCAGGATCTTGGTTCAAACATAATGGCAATAGAATTAAAATTACTAAGGCTCAAGAGACGAATCTAAAAGGTAAGCCAGGGGAAATTCTTAATGAAAATTTTATAATCGCTTGTCAAGAAAACTCTGTCAAGATTTTAGAACTTCAGAAGGAAGGAAAGAAAAAAATGAAAACTTCTGAATATTTAAAAGGAAATAAATTAGAAATAGGCTCAAATATTGGAAAAGACTTATAATTATTTGTTGAAAATAGAATACGACGGAACAGGTTATTCTGGGTGGCAGTATCAAAAAAACGGTAAATCTATTCAAGAAAAGATTGAGAGGGTGTTACGCAAAATTTTCAAATTGAAGATAAAAATCATTGGAGCCGGTAGAACGGACAAAGGTGTTCATGCATTTGGTCAACATTTTAATTTTAAAATAAATAAAAAAATCGAAAATGAAAAAAAATTTTTAAATACACTAAATTTTTTTTTGAGAAAAAATTTAATATTAATTCTTTCAATAAAGAGAAAAAAATCTATTTTTCACTCAAGATTTGATGCTAAAGAAAGAATATACGAATATAAAATAATTAATAGAGAAGGATCATTATCATTAAATATTAACAAAGCGTGGCACGTTAAAACAAAACTTAATTTTAGTCTTCTTAAAAAAGGAACAAAAATTTTAGAGGGTACACATGATTTTTCAACATTTAGAGCATCATCTTGCTATGCGAAATCGCCAATAAAAAAAATGATATCTGTTAAAGCGATCAAACAAGGCGATCAAATTTTTTTAATTTTTAGATCTAAATCTTTTTTGCAAAACCAGGTGAGATCAATGGTTGGATCTCTAAAATATTTATCCTCTGGTAAATGGTCATTAAAGGAATTTAAAAAAGCATTTTTTTCAAAAAAAAGGTCTAATTGCGCTCCTCCTGCTCCTGCATGTGGATTATACCTTCAAAATATTAAATATTAAAAACTCTTGAAACCATATTTTTTTAAAGAATTTATTGAAATTAAAAGTAAAGAAAGGAAGTTTTCAACAAAGTTAAATTTATTATATTCTTTATTAATTTTCCAAATCCAATAAAAATTTTTCAGACTACTACTTTGTAGAGAATTATTCCTTATACGATATTTAGTTAAAAAATCATCAAGACAATATGCATTACATACTTTTAAAACTTTGCATTTGAAAAAATAATCTTCACAAATTTCTGAGTTAGTAAATTCTATATTTTTTATGATATTTCTTTTAATAATCATTGTGCTTGTACAAATAGAAGTATCATTAACAAATTTTTTAAAATCATATTCTTTTGCAGGAGAAATGAATTTTGTTTTTTTTCCAAAAGTTTCATAGTTTGTATAAGTAAAAAAATAATTGTTATTTTCCATAAATCTTAATTGTGTCTCTAATTTATCTTTCTTCCATAAATCGTCGGAGTCAATAAACGCTAAATAAAGTGATTTTGATTTTTTTATAGCGTAATTTCTACAATAGCCTGCACCTTTATTTTTTTTTAACCAAAAAATTTTTATTTTTTTATTTTTTGAGAATTTCTTCAGGATTGCTTTAGTTTTTTTATCTGAGCAATCATCAACTATTATCAACTTCCAGTTTTTAAAAGTTTGATTAATAATACTCTTGATAGTTTCTTTTATGTAATCAGAACTATTAAAATTAGGTAAAATTATTGTTACTTCATTTTTTCTTGTCATTAAATTTAATAATGATTTCTAGCTTAAAATTTTGTTTTTCCAAGCTCCATACAAATTTGAAATATTCATTTTTTTATAATGGAATACATTTTGGAAACTCATTTTATAAAAATCATCGACCACGAATTGATCATAGTTTGCCATTAACTTTTTATACTCATCTTTTTTTCTGATAAATTTTCCTCTATCGAAGAAAAGCATTATTTTATTAATCAAACCATTATTAAATTTAATTGGGTCCACAGATAAAAACATCGTATTATTAAATTTTGATATAAATGAGTTAATTTCATCCATAATGTCATCGTTTAAATGATGAATTGCACCATTCATAAAAATAATATCAGGATAGAAATCTTTAACTTCATCAAGTTTTCTTAAATTAGATATATCAGCATTAATGAACTTAAAATTTGGCCATTCAGATTTTAGCTTTTTGAGATATTTTTCGTTATTATCTACTCCGATATATTGGTCTAAATACTCACTCACATACTTAAGAATAAAACTATCTCCACTGCATAAATCAAGCATTTTTATTTTTCTATTTTTACTAAGCTCTGAAAATATATATTTAAACAAGTCATACTCGTGGTTATTTTTTCTAACTGTTTTTTGATATAATCTATAAAATAAAGGGTATTGAAGTATTAAATTAATCATATTTAAGATTTTTTTTTAGAGTAAATTATATACTAATAACTAAATTATAAAACTAATAATTTATATGATCAACTCTTTATCTGTTGTACTACCAGTTTTTAATGAAGAAAGAAGGTTGGATAAAACTTTTCTTCATATTGAGAATTACTTAAAAAAAACAAAAGTAAAAAATTTAGAATTTATTTTCGTTAATGATGGAAGTGTAGACAAATCTAGAAAATTAATATCCAATTTTTTGAAAAAAAAATTTAAAAGGAAAATAAAAAAAAAACTCATAAATATTAAAAAAAATGTGGGCAAAGGAGCTGCACTAAAAGCAGGAGTTCAGGGAGCAAGTTTTCAATGGATACTTACTTCCGATATAGATTTTTCTGTACCACTTTTTGAAATAGAAAGATGGCAGCAAAAAAATTTTATCAAAGGTCACAAATTTGTATATTTTGGATCACGTGCGCACCAAGAGTCAAAAGTTGAGTCTAAATTTTATCGAAAATTTATTGGAGAATTTTTAAGAATTTTCATCTCTATATTTTTAGGTATAAATATAAGTGATACGCAATGTGGTTTTAAACTTTACAATAAACCAATCGCTAAAAAAATCTTTTCAAAATTAAAATTCTTTGGTTATGAGCATGATATTGAAATTATTTTGTTACTTAAAAATGAAAAAATTAAAGTAATTGAGCTCCCTGTAACATGGAAACATGTCTCAGATAGCAAAGTAAACATCTTTATAGATTCATTTACTACATTTATTAAAATATTATTGATAAAAATAAAATATAATTAAAGATAATAAGAAATCGTTCCTACTAAAAAGATCAAGTGATAAAAATAAAAAATATAAATTTTTAAATAATTGATTTTAAAATCAATACTAAAAAAGAAAAATAATAAAATAAAAAATATTGGATCAAAATATTCTTGGTAAAAAGGTTTGGTAATGACAGCTATTATAAGAAAATAAAGTATAATTAATAAATCTTTATTTTTTTTTATAATGAAAAAAATAAAAATCCAAGACAAAATGAATGATGAGTAAACAAATAGTTGTTTTGATAAAAGGTCACTAAAAAAAATAAACGAAAGCTTTTTTACTATACCACCTCCATCCAACTTATTATTTAAAAATTCATTATCATAAAAAAAAACTAAAATTGATACGTAAATCAATATGAATAAAAACAACCAGAAAAAGTTTTTATTCGATAATAATTTCTTAAAGTTGTATTTTATTTTTTCTATTTGAAAAATTAAAAATGGAAAAATCGTAAATGCTATCATCGTCAAACCAAATCCAAAATGATGTAGATGAAATTGACTTCCAATATGATATATATCTCTGGGAGGTAAAATCCCCCCCCAAATTAAGATAAGAAAAACATAAGGTATTGAAAAGAAAATATAAAATAAAACACTTAAAATTTTTGACTCTTTTGAATAATTACCAAAAACAATTTTAAGAAAACAAATTGCAGGGACTATAATAAACTTTTGGTCAAAGTAAACGCAAAGAGAACTGCTTAAAGTAATTATAAAAATTTTTATTAAACTAATTTCAGAATTAATTTTTTTTTGTTTAGAAATTTTTAAATAAATAAGAAAACTAACAAGTGAAGCAATAATTGCATAATTTTCCTCGAGACCCCAGTAAGAGCTATTTCTTACATATGGATTTAATAGAATTATAGAAGATAGAAGTATCAATAAAATTTTATTAGTATTTTGAAACTTTTCTTTAAGACATAAATAAAATAAAATTGGAATAATCAGTGAAATTAAAAATACTGTGCGCCTAAAATTTAATTCATCATTAAAAAAAGGATTAAGTAATTTATGTAAAATATAAATTAAAGGAGGTCTGTTACTTGTTTCACTTAAAAGTAGAATAGAATTCTTAATTGAATTATTATTAAATAAATCTATACTTTTTAATACGAAAGCAAAATCTCCATTGTAACCACCTGCACCCATGGGTATTTCGTCGAAATAAAAACCGAGAAAAAAAGATGTAATAGCAAAAAAAATTAAGATTTGGGAAATAATGATGTTGTTTTTGGTCATTTTATTAAATATCTTTTTTTCGGTGATTAATTTGATATTAAATAAATTATAAAAATACAAATAGATTATTTTATTTCATGAATTTACTTAAGATAATTAAAAGATTTTTATTTATTCAAAATTTTTTTGCTGCACTAGTATCTAAATTTCCTGCATATTTAGAATTTAGTTTAGGCAAATATTTAGGTATAAAAAAAGCAATGTATATTACTGCTCATGATCAAACTTATGGGTCCTATCTAGAATTTGGTGTTTTTACTGGAAGTTCTTTTAATTTTGCAATGAAAGTGAATAAAAATTTAGATAAACTTTTAGGAAACAGTAATTGTGATTTTATAGGTTTTGACTCCTTCCAAGGATTTGGAGAAATCAGTCAAACAGATGAGCACCCTATGTTTAAAGATGAAACATTTAAGGTTCACGAAAGCAAAATTTTAAAAAATATAAAAAAATGTGCTGCTGGACAAAAATATCAGATAATCAAGGGCTTTTTTAAAAATACTCTAAAAAAAAATCCGCATGATTACAATATAACCAAAGCCCGTGTTGTTATGATAGACTGTGATTTAAAAGAGCCCACAATTCTTGCTTTAGATTTTATAAGAAACATTTTACAGAAAGGTACTATTATTCTTTTTGATGATTATATTTTTTTTAAAGGAGATCAAACTAAGGGTGAATTCGCAGCTTTTGAGGAATTTAGGAAAAATAATCCGAAAATTAAATTTAGAGAAGCTTTTGAGTATGGTTATGGAAGTAAGGCTTTTATTGTAAGTGAAATTGATTAATTTTTTCTTCTTTTAATTTTTTTTATTCTCCATCTTGAACCTTCACGTACTATATAGCCAGCACATTTCTTTGAACCACATTTACAAGGAAAATTTTTATAGTCCTTATCATAATTAAAACCATAATCATAAGAAAGCTCTTCTCCTTTTTTGATATTTTTCATTGCATATACCCATACTTTAAGACCTGATCCAAAAACTTCACAGTTTGGATCACAGGAGTGATTGATCAATCTGGCTGTATTAAATTTAAAATCGCCATCGAGGTCATATTTTTTATTAATATTAAAAAGATATATAGCCTTGTCGTTATCAAATTTTGAATCTTCTTCACTTTGTCGATTTGATATAATTTTCCCCTTATACTCTATTATTCTCGTGCCTTGTTTAATATCCCGGTTAGCATATAAACCGTTTTTATCTATTTTTGATTTTTTAATTCTATAAAGCTTCACTTAAAATACTCGACTAATATATGATTATATATTTTTGTAAGTTTTTTTAAGTCTGACAATGAAACACATTCATCCACTCTGTGCATAGTTTTGTTTACAAGTCCAAATTCAAGACAAGGAGAAATTTTTTTAATAAACCTCGCATCTGAAGTACCTCCAGTTGTAGATAATTTTGGATTTATATTTGTAATTTTCTTAATTATTTTTCTCGCCATAAAAATAGTCTCTCCCGGTTTTGTTAAAAAAGCCTCTCCGTTGACCATATAATCAATTTTGTAATTGCATTTATATTTTTTGCTCAATTTTTTTACAATCAAGCTAATTTTTTTCTTTAAAGATTTTGATGTGTGCAAATTATTATATCTAATATTAAATTGAGCTCGAGCCCTAGCTGGAATTACATTATGAGCCTTATTGTCAACATTTATAGACGTGAATTCTAAATTAGAGGGTTGAAAATTTTTATTTCCTTTATCAAGTTTATTTTCTTTAAGCTTTTTACATATAGCAACTAAAGTGTTTATGGGATTTTTGGAAAGATGAGGATATGCTATATGTCCTTGAGCACCAATGATTTCAATTTTTCCTGAAAGACTTCCTCTTCTCCCAATTTTAATCATTTCTCCAAGTTTATTTGGATTTGTTGGTTCTCCGACAATACAAAAATCTATTTTCTCCTTTTTCTTTCTTAAATATTCTACGACTTTTTTTGTACCATTAATTGCATAACCTTCCTCATCACCAGTAATTAAAAAACTAATTGAGCCATTAAATTTTTGATTTTTTTGCAAAAATTTACTAGTGGCAGCTATAAAGCACGCTATTGAGCTTTTCATGTCGTTAGCACCTCTACCAATTAAATAATTTTTTTTAACTAAGGGTTTAAAAGGATTTATAGTCCAGTCTTTTATATTTCCAGGCGGTACTACGTCAGTATGTCCAGCGTAGCAAAGGTTTGGTCCTTTTTTACCTATTTTTGCGTAAAGATTTTTTATCGGTTTACTTTTTTTGTCTTTGAATTCTAATATTTTACAATTAAAGCCTAATTTCTTTAACTTTTTACTCAAAAAATTAATTGCTCCTGCGTCTTTAGGAGTTACACTTGGAAACCTTATTAAATCTTTAGATAATTGTAATTCGTTAATTATTTTCATTAATCTCTGAGTAAATCGTTTATAGAGGTTTTACTTCTAGTCTTTTCATCAACTTTTTTAACTATAACTGCACAATATAATGAAGGACCACTCGAGCTCGTTTTGTTAGGTAAGCTTCCAGGAACCACTACTGAATATGCAGGAACTTTTCCGTAATGTATTTCGCCAGAGTTCCTGTCCACTATTTTTGTAGAAGCCCCAATATAAACTCCCATTGATAAAACTGCCCCTTCTTCCACTAACACACCTTCAGCAATTTCAGACCTGGCACCAATAAAACAATTATCCTCAATAATTACTGGACCAGCTTGAAGTGGTTCTAGCACTCCTCCAATACCTGCACCTCCAGAAATATGACAATTTTTTCCAATTTGAGCGCATGAACCAACTGACGCCCAAGTATCAATCATTGTTCCCTCATCAACGTAAGCTCCGAGATTTACAAAGCTAGGCATTAAAACTACATTTTTTGCAATATATGCACCTTTTCTTACAACTCCATTAGGAACATGGCGATATCCCGCTTTTTTCCAATCTTTCTCTTTCCATTTAACTGTTTTTCCAGGTACTTTGTCATACCAAGTAGTATAAGGACCTTTCATCATTTGCATTTTATTAATTCTAAAGCTTAGTAGGATAGCCTTTTTAATCCATTGATTTACAACCCAACTACCATTTTGTTTATTTGCTACTCTAATTTTTCCATTATCGACCAACTCAATAGTTTCATTAATAGCTTTTACTAATTTTTTGTCAGACTTTGGGCTTATCTTTTCTTTTTTTTCAAAACTTTCGTTTATTATTTTTTCTAGCTTATCGTAACTCATTAATCTCCTTTAAAAATTTTGCCAAGTTGTCAGTCTTATAATTAATA
>MDSW01080245.1_pt1 | contig 23031 bp, 12 predicted proteins | sample 811171 | NCBI WGS metagenome assembly MDSW01 (sample SAMN05326641, study PRJNA326480) | marine metagenome | isolation source: seawater | place: Atlantic Ocean: North West | collected 2012 | reverse complement strand
TGGGTTGGAAATCCTGGACAAGCGTTGAGTCAAACCCAGAAGGGTGATGGAATCATCGATGGTTGGGAGATCTACTTCCAACTTGATCCTCTAAACAGCAGTGATGCCCTTATCGATAGCGACGTTGATGGTTGGGATTTGAATCGTGACGGAGCAATTTCCCCTGACACATCTTCGGCCACACTTGACCTAGGTGAAGTGTTCAGTAATCTTGAGGAATACACCGTTTACTTGGACGATGATAATTGGGTCACTGCCGGAGTTAAGCGCGTTGCAATCGGTGCGACAGACCAAACTGTGACAGCCTATGATCAAGGCTCGACTCCTGACCTATTGCATCACAATGCCCATTCAATTTTTTCAGATGAAGTGCATGATTTGGTCTATGTTGGTACGATGCGTGGTGTAACTGTCTTGAGCCCTGCGACGAATTCGTCCAGCCACTACACTCTACCTTCTGGGGAGCATCTGCTTGATTTGCACATGTGGCCTGCTGGAAGTTCAGATGGCGTCCTTCTTTTGTCAACAACAATGGGCTTGATGACACTATCTCTTGATGAAGAAGGCCAAATTTCAACGATGATTGACATGCTAGAGGTTTCAGATCAAGGCCATGGACATCATGTAGAATTACTCACACCTCTGCAAACAGGCAGTGGTGAGCAAATCGATTTCATCGGATTTGGTGTAAATCAACATGTTTGGAGGTTCTCTCTTGATTCTGAAGGTTTGATTGGTGGATTGGCCGATGTTGTTCCACTGACTGATGCGCTTCAACAACAAGAGAATTCCACGGTCGAGGTCGCTACCCATGTCGTTCTACCCAGTGAGGGTGGACGTCTGTTTGTGGGAACTGACCGGGGGTTGTTAATGGCCAACAGTACCGACTTTACTGGTGGATTTGATTCAACTTGGATTTTCAATATCACCAATGCGGAAGAATACGTGGTTCCCGCGGACGCTATCGATTCCGCACTGGCTGCTAGAGTACAAGCTCTAGTTGTCGATGGACCTCGCGATGGCGATGGTGTGATCACAAGCCCGCAAACACTCTGGGTAGGTACACGTGGCGGTGTTCACCAATTTGATTTGGCAGTGGGGCCTAACAACCCCCTTGGTGCCTTTTCTTACGATCGCATGATCAATGAGGATGAATTTACGGCCAACAACATTCAATCGATTCTACCATTGGGTGATGAGGTGATTGTTGGCTCTCAGTGGGGGACATGGGCACTCGATGCCAACCATGTCCGTTCTTCTGGAATTGAGCCAGATCACACCCGAATCCCTGGACGAGTTGTTGACATGACAGTGCTTGAGCTCGATGGTGAATCTTTCATCTTCGCAGCACTTGATCCTGGGACATACGCAAACATGGTCCTCATTGATCCACTATCAAACGATTCAGATTCAGATGGTATGCCTGACGGTTGGGAGTTTGTCCATGGTTTGGACCCTACCAATCCGTATGATCGCGATGACGATGCGGATGCTGATGGTGTCAATTTCAACCCTGATGACGATGATTACTTTGATCGTAGTTGGTCAAATCTTGATGAATTCCGATTCGTATCCTCGACCGATCAAGGTTGGAACAGTACCAACCCTCAGTTGGCAGATACGGATGGCGACGGTTTATTCGATGGCGAAGAATATTGGGGTTTCTTCCTTGAGCGAACCAACTTCACTTGTCACTATCTGAACGGAGCATATGTCTGCGATGATGCAACAGGTGACGCTGCTCGGAATACCTACATCACCGGTTGGTCAGATTCTGGTGCAGGTGGGGCTACAGACCGCAGCATCGATCCGACAAATATTGACACGGATCAAGATGGCATGCCTGATGGCTGGGAGATTCAATATCGCCGCTGGATAGGGCAAACATTCACTGGAGGAAATGATTGGTCTCTTGACCCTACCGATCCGTCTGATGCCAATGAGGATGCCGACAATGATGGGTTGTCAAATCTCTGCGAATATCAATGGCAACAAATTCGGTTGTTGGTTCTTGAACAGGGTCTCAGTACTCATAATGAAACAGCGGAAGGCGCATCCACATGGGTGGATACTGATCCCAACCTCGCTGACTCAGATGGAGATGGTTTGCCGGACGGCTGGGAGGCTCGATACACATGTTCCTGGTCTTCAGCTCAAGAGGGATTGAACCCACTCAACGGCTCGGACGCAGGGAATAACCCCGATGGTGATGGATACGATGTGAACCACGATGGTATCCTACAACCCGAGGAAATGTACACCAATTGGATGGAATACTACATTTCATCTCTAATAATGATTGGAGATCAAGACCAGAATGGGGATTCATTGCCGCATTTGACATCACTATTCAATGAATCATGGAACGGCTCTGCAACGGAACCATTTGGGTTCTTTGCAACAGATGAAGTCATTCAAGACCAGCCAATGGCACCTGTAGCCGACCAAGGCAGCAGTGATCCTCTCAATCGTGATACAGATGATGACGGAATGCCTGACGGTTGGGAAGTTTATTTCGCTCGATGGGATGTCTTTGGTGAATCTTGGACATTGAATCCTGTCAGTGAGTTGGATTCCCTAGGCGACCCAGATGGAGACGGCATGACCAACTGGGAAGAATACAATTCCATTGATGCCAATTTCTCAGAAACAAACCCCGAACAATCTAGTCCACAATTCTACGTATTTGGTGTCGGTAACATCGCTTCGATCCAGATTTGGAGCGAAGCGGGCTCTATGATGTCATTCGGTGCTTTCTTGACGCCTGAACAAATTGCACTAACGGGACTCACATGTGATCCAAACAATCCGGATACTGATGGCGATGGGATGTATGATGGAATCGAATTGTTATTCACACAGTGGAACCAAACAGATGAGGTTTGGACGCTAAATCCACTGGTTTCCGGAGATGGTCATTACGATGCAGACCAGGATGCTCTAACCGATTTGCAGGAGCTCAATTTGACCGTGCAAAACCCGGTAAATGGGGGATTGTCGCCTCCTGATGCCCCTCGAATGTGGGAAGAAGCCATGGCCCAAAACGAAAATGCATTCTTGCAACGCATTAATTCGATGCTGTTCGCAAAAGGCAATCGGGCCATGATTGCCGCTCAACAGTATCTAGATTGGAGAAGCAATCCGAACATTCCTCCACCCCCTCTGTTGTCGACCATCATTGGTATTACTGATCCAACCAATAATGATTCAGACAGTGATCAAATGATTGATGGGTATGAGTATTGGTTTACGGAATGGGATTTGGATGGCAATCAATGGGAAATGAACCCGCTCTCAGCTGCAGACGTCGATTTTGACTCAGACAATGATTCCTGGGATTGTAACGGAGATGGTGAAATTGATGAGAACGAGTCGTTCGACAACCTCGCTGAATATCAATCGAGAATTTATGGGAAATTCACTGAGAGATTTACTGTACCATCGGAAATGGGACTGTTTAGCTATGGTCAAGACATGATGGTTGCCCATCAAGAGGAATTGGGTTTGAGCGAAAGTCAAGCTCGTGGTGTGTTGTATGATCTGTTTGTCGCTAAGGACGTGATGAGCAGTGAGCGAATGACAAGAATCAATGAAGCCTACGCCGACAATTGGAATTTGAGTCTAGCTGGTATTTCTGATCCCACTCATCCGGATTCGGATGGTGATTCTATGCCGGATGGTTGGGAATTCTGTTACTCGATTTTCACCGAGACGTTACCGGTAAACAGTTGGCGATGGAGTTTGAATCCAGTAAATCCTTTGGATGTCGATTACGATCCAGATGCAGACGGATGGTATGACCGAACCTCAGGTGACATGCCTGCGATTCAGGGTGCTTGGCAGTTCAGAACTTTCACGCCTTATGATTCATCACAGCAAATCTCTCCAGGAAACAGTCCACTGTATTTCACCAATATTCAGGAATGGAACTTAGGGACGCTGCCGATATCCAACGACACCGATGGCGATGCTGTTCAACAGGTTCGCGATGAATCAGGTGGTGTGACAATTGGTTACGATTATTCTTGGGCACTAAGCGATGGGATTGAAGTGTACAAATTTGGTACCAACCCGATTGATGATGACACAGATGGTGATATGCTTCCGGATTGGTGGGAACACGATCGAGGGTGGAACGAATCAAATGACAACTGGTCATCTTTCCTTCACATTAAGGTCGTATGGGAAGAATTTGGTGCCACCAACAAACCACTGAACGTTTCGGGGATGGATCTCGGTCGGCCGAACATGGAATGGACATGGGCTACATTCGACCCACGTGATGCTTCGGATGCAACTGACGATCCCGACAATGACGGTGGTTGGGATTGCTCTGGTCCGACCTGCATTTACATCCCGTACAACAATTTCCAAGAATTCTATGGAAATACCACATTGACTAGCGCCACTCAGGTTCGCAGTTCCCCGTTGCTATACAATGGTGAGCAAATCACGGAATGGTGGCAATTGCGAGGATATCTACTGCAAACTGATACACCCAATGACATCTATGCGAATTACTTCAGAATGTACAGAATCAATGCATCGGATGATTTGTACGCACATGTTGTCTTTGACAATGATGATGACTACATGGTCCTCGATCCAACCGACGATGTCGACATCTGTCGTGGAGATTGGACAGACGATTGGGAACGACGTTGGGGAACCTTCGATCGATTCCCAAACATCGGTCAAGGTGAGTATGCGTGGGGTTGGTGGATTCTAGATATCGATGGTGACAATGTTGCTGACGGTACTAACCCAATCAACTACGATACTGATGGTGATTGGATTAACGATTGGTTCGAAATCGACGATGATATGGTCAACGGTGTCCGTGGAGATGGTGGGTCTCCAATTCGATATGATGACAGGACCACCAGTTGAAATTTTCCGGGTCAGGCCCCTACGGGGCCGGACCCGTAGGGAATGGATTGATAGCCCATACCCAATGTGAGAACCTTGGGTGCTACTGTTATGGTGCGTGAATCCACGGCCTCCAAGAGCTTGTTCTTGGTAGGATTATTCCTCGCGTCTCTATTCGCAGCGGGCATCCCCTCGCAGCCCCAACCGGTTCTGGTAAGCGAGGAAGTTGATTCTGCCAGTGGGGGTGCGCGCCATTTGTACACCTTTGCGGATGGTTCATCAGAAGCCATCGCGATTTATCAGTCAGGAACTCCAGCTCGCAACATCCAGGTTGCCATGCCAATCGGGGCTGAAGTTACTGGGGCTGAGGTGACAATATCAGGGGCCTCGGCGACAGGTTGGAACAGCATCACAGATACTTCTCGTTCTGATTGGAGTGAGGGTGATGCAGATTTTGTGGATACTCAAGGTGATTCAGTCACCCTTTCGATGAAAGACAGCGAAACATGGTTTGATTCCCATGATATCGAGACATCACCTGCCAGTACATCCGCATGGTATGACAATGCCTCTTACGCCATTCGTCAACCACATACGACCAATGTAAGTGAAACTCGATTCAGTTCACAACGTTCTCTAGCTTCAGGAACCACGGCGACCTACAATGGTGCGGCTTTTGTGTATCGAGACATGATTTTCGCCTCGACATGGGATTCAAACTCAGTCAAGAATACAGTCAAGGTTCTATTCAAAAATAATGGCAGTCAAATGACAACTGGACCCAATAACCAGCCACTGAAACCTGATTTAGACATCGGGACTTGCACAGTCCCAAATTTGGCGAGCACTTGGCAATCTTATGGTTGGAGGGACTGGGCAGTCACCGACGATGAGCGAGTTTTTGGTATCATTTCTGCATATCGCGGTCAAAACGCAGTTCAGTACCATCGCATTGTCGAATGGGATATCAAGCATCCACTCGCCTGGAAATGCATCTCAACTTACGATGTGAGTAGTGGCGGGTATGGAGATTACACTGCAATTTCATACGATCGTACTCGCGACTCTGTTTGGGTGAACCATGGTGTTCGAAAGTCAGTCATTCAGTACGAGTTTGATGGCGCCGGAGGCTTCGAGCGAAATAGTTCGGATTTCTACACGTACTTCATGTCCTCAGGGCAAGTCAGAGGGATGTCAGTCCACGGTGATTTGTTTTGGTTCAGAACGTATCAAACTTGGAGTACAGATAATTTGGAATGCTTTGCAATCACAGGTGAACCCGGGAGTGTTCTCACCAAACAAACAGGTACCGCCTCAATCTCAGCAAATGGATATGGTTTGCATTATGATGGGCAACGCCTGAACACACTCGATCATTACTCATGGACGCAGGGCCAACGCTACCGTGAATTTGGTAGCGGAATCACATATCTGATTACTGCACAGCCAGGAACCTCAATCTGGGTTAGTGAAACGATGGAATTGGAAGATGACATTGTCGCTGCTAACATGGAGGTTTCCTGGGCGACAAGTGCGGCTGGTGATCGAGTCGAGTATTGGATTAGTGCCGATAATGGCACTCATTGGGTGTCTGTTACGAACAACGAAACGGTGCATTTTGATCATCCAGGAAGCGAACTCAAATGGAAGGTGCAATTGGTCGGTACTACAGCCGTATCATGGTGGGTTTCCATTGAACATGCCAGTGAATATGACACCGCAGGAGAGTGGACATCACCCACACTCCAAACGGGTACTCAAGTTGGTAGGATGCGTGCGACTTGGACAGACGATACACCCACAAATACGGGAGTATCCGTATTGATTTCAAACGATAATGGCCAGAATTGGGTCCAAGCATCCAACAATGTGGAGGTTGACTGGGGCACGAGTGTAGGCAACCAACTCATCTACAAAGTAGCCCTGAACACCAGTGATTCTACCGTAACTCCTGCAATGGATGACTTGACATTGCATTTTGAGGAAGGATATCCAAGCGCCGTTCGAATCGATATCGGTGATGATGGACAAGATGAGTACACAGGTTCGGGTGGTCTGCAAGACCCGATTGTTGTCAGCGGGCAAAGTTTAGTCGATGCACTAAATGCGGAAATCCCACAGAATGGAGAAGGGACAGTTAACATCACATTTACCATTCGAGCAGGAAGTCCAGGAAGAATACGGTTGTCTGATTTGGACATCACTTACCGTTACCAAACGCGTGTAATCGGTGTATCCTTGGACGGAGGTATGTTGGTGCCCGATGGTGTCGATCGAATTCTAGTAACTCAAGTGGCGATTGGCGATGATGCTAGTATGCTACAAAGGGTGGATGTCACCCTTGGCTCGACCCATGATGATGACCCCATCTTGCGATGGATTGCAGGTGATACTTGTTCGGAAGAATCCGATCCCGCCAATATCGTTCGATTTGATTTCGGCAATTGTACTTCAGTTCTCAATACAGGTGATATTGTCAGTATCCGAATGCCCCTTCAGTCTGAATGGGAGTGGGATGACGAATCCGCAACTGAAGCAAACATCAGTGTGGTTGATGACCTTGGTTTGGCTGTGAATAACTACCAGACCGATAATTTGGGATTGCGAATCGAAAACGACATTCAGTTGCTTGACATGAAGGCATTCGATGAATCGGGTAGAGAACTTCTACCATATGATTGGATGCGTGGAGGTACCAATCTCACATTTACAGGTACGATTGCCTTTGAGGGTACTACGCTTTCCCCTCAAGCGGGGCAATTCGATCTCGAACTTGTCGGAGAAAACCTCACTCAAGATGGCCAACTGATGGGGGGTCCGCAGTCCTTCATCCTTGAAGCCAATCCAGCTTACGGGCAGTACTACATGACTCTCTTGACACCGCTTCAATCTAGTCAAGGAGGAATGTTGTTCCAAATATCAGCAACTTCATTGCCTAATGGTTCAACTTTCATCAATCCAAACTTCAACACCATGCGTATTGTCCTTGATGGCAACAGTCCACTCGTCATGGGTGCAACACCTGAAGATAGTATTGAAGTCCATGCAGGGACTCAATCGATTAGTATTGTCGTAGAGGATTCGGTAGATCCTCCAGTTGAAATAACCTTACATTACTGGGTTGAATCTCAAGATGACCTGAACTACAACCTTGTACCAGATGCCAATGAATACCGCACCTCTCTTTTGCGCTCACCTGAGAATTTACCAGGCGGGATCAACGTATTCAATGGGATTATTGATGACAGTTCGAATGAGCATGGCGAAAAGGTCTCGTTCTATGTAAGTGGAACCGATCAACAAAACAATGTTCTCGCCCGAGGCGGTGGTCCTGTTTGTCCAGATGTTCCCCTGGGGTGTATTCCGAATTGGGACGCTGATTTGGTCACCTACTGGATTCGTGAAGAATTCTCACCACTGGTCGAATCCGACAATTCTACGATTTTAGGACATGATGACAAGTCGCCGCTACACCCTGGTATCGAATACGTCGCAAGGTTACTCATCGGAGATGGGAATGGTTGGCAGGACATCCAATCTGTCCATCTATCGTTGGTGGAAGATTTTGAAGATGAACGAGCGTCAATATGGGCAAATTTCACGTCGACTGCTTCGGGACATGAAATGCACCTTGAATCGGGAAGTACTGCAGTTGCGGTCTCCAATCTGTACAGTTCATATTCTACGGAACCAACCAATAACAGTATTCTGTATCTTGACATCAGATTCCAACTGACTTGGTGGTTTCCAGAGGAGTTTGACACAAACGGCGACATCATGTTTGTTCCGATTGTGAAAGTTATTGATTGGCCCTGTGATTTGAACACAGACGTCCCTTGTCATGAAGATACAGGTGGTTTGGCTTACGATGAATGGAGTCTCGACAATGATTTGCGATTTGATATGGTTCCAGGCCACTTTATTGCCACGGATTTGGCGACGGGTCGGAATTTGTATCGCCCTGATTCCGATCCCGAGTTAATTGCTGCCGGACAAGTAGTACGAATAGCTGGCAGAATTTTGTTCAGTGAAGATTCCACACCTGCTCCAGAAGGTGCCTTCGACATTGTCGTGGGTGACTTGGAGCGCTCGTGGTCTGCTGTTCCTCGAGAGGGTGGCGACTTCACGCTAGACATTCTTGTGCCAAATGTCCGAAGTGGTGGGCTAGATATGTACGCTAGTTTGGAAAATCTACCCGGATTAGCCGATGATACCACCATTCAGCAACCTCGAATCCAGTTGGTCGTAGATGGTACACCTCCTGAGATTCGTTCAATTGGCCCATCAGGAGATGTACGTCTGAGTGATACCACTCAACTGCCTGTCAGCCTGCACGTCTCGGATGAGCACGGATTTAATTCAGATCGCCCAGCGGAAATTCATTGGAGAATTCGTGCCGGGACCAGTGAAATTTCACGAGGTAACCAACCGTTCCAACAAGGCACACCAATCGGAGCCGATTGGAGTTGGGAGGGCATTATGGATTTGACAGATTCTGGTTCGATTGAATTGTTGCCTGGGTACATTGTAGATGTATGGATTACAGGTTCAGATGAAGCTGGGAACCCTTATCTTGCTGAGAATAACACCGAACATACTCCATTGGCGCAATGGCGTTTGATTCGCGTGGGGCCAATGATTGATTTGCGTGGTGAACAAACCTCGATTTCTTGGGAAAATCCATCTCCCATAGGTGGGGAAATTGCAAAACTCTCTATTCAGGGAATTAATGGAAATAATCAACCCGGGGAGATTACATTTGTTCTTCTTGAAGAAATATCAGCAGATCGCTGGGTCGAAGTTACCGGAGTCGAATCATCGGTTCAACTTGAACCGATGGCTAATTGGTCGACTGTGTTGGAATTGCCTACAGATTCGGTCGAGGAAAGCCAGATTCATCGATATCAATTGATTGCAAGAGATCGACACATCGATATTGATTGGGTCACGATTGAACCCATCGAAGTCAAACCTTACACGGCCCGAGATGGTGAGGCCCTGTCCCAGCAGATAGATCAGTCGAGCGGACTATTCGTCTTGTATATCATTGCCGTCGCATCACTTTGTTTCGGTGTGTCGATGTTGGTCCTTTACCGACGAGAAAAGCAAGCCGGATTGGATGATGAAATCGAATCGATGGACCAATCTAATGAAGCCGACATCTCACTTTCATCCGTCCCACCCCCCTCAGGATTTGAGGATGTGCAAGCACCCAATCTACAGCCACCTCCCGGTTTCGAGAATATGCCGGCACCCAATCTACAGGCACCCCCCGGTTTCGAGAACATGCCGCCCCCCGCAACAGAAGTGCCTCCAGAGGTTAACATCCCACTGGATTTCAACGATGGTGTATTCTCGCATGTTGTTTCGACAAATGGTATTCACGATGGTGCAGCCTTCCTCTCATTCGCAACTCATTTTGATGCGGATGGGAATGGTTACCTCAGACAGAGCGAATTGAATCGTGCTGCCTCAGAATATATCGCGGGAGGTCACAACCAAGCCACCACAAACAATGCATTTTCCGATGAACAATTGCTGGCGGCGGGTTGGACACAAGAGCAGATTGATATTGCACGTTCAACTGGTCAGATTTAGGTGGAATGCCTTTCATGTCTGAAGATTTACCTCGGATTCCAATCCCTGGTCCTGAGTCAGAAACCACCGAAAAGATGGTTTTTCTCCAAGAGCAAATCGTAAATTTTCTCCGACAGTATTCGATGCCATTGCTCGAAGTTTCATTGGTCATTTCAAAATATACCAAGCAATTGACTGAGGCGCTGGATGTACAGGCTAAAGCATCAGGGGAATCATTGCCTGATATCCTTGTCAAACCATGGCCAATTTTGGGTGAGCAAGATGCAACCTCAAGTTCAGGCCCTGCTTTGGAAACACTTCTAGACAATCTTGACGAAGATCGGATGGACATTCTTGACACAATCCTTCGTTCCGCGATGAATGCTACAGAAATGCCCTTGGTCGACGCGTTGATGCAGTTGCGTCAATGGGAGCATTTGGCTCGAAATCAATTGGCAAGTGCAAAAGGAGCGGGGGAATTGTTTTCACCACTTGAAATTCCAGATGATTGGTAATCAACTGACCAATTCAAGTGCACGACGGCGATTCTCACCTTCTGAGACCGCAACCATTGCCACCCGGTAAGCATCAAAAATTGACCAGGCCCAAAGAACCGGCCAGAGGATGATTGTGAGTCCAAGTGGTAATTGGAGTAACATCCAATCGAAGCCTTTCTGATGTTGTCGATTGAAGTGCTGTCCAAGGAACAGGAATGGTACTGCAGCGAGTACTCCTGCGACGAGTGGTTTGAGTGAACCCCAAGCACCGACTCCTGCGGTCAGTTCAGTCCAGATCAAACGTATTACTGCGAAGATATTTCGAAACCTACTGCCTGAGGAATCCTCTGGTGACAAGGTGACGACCAAGTCCTCTTCTTCAGTATCCACCATCTGCCTCACCACTTCCTAACAGTTCACCCTGTTCAACCCTCTGTACAACTGCTTGATTACCATCCACCGGGTCTGTCAACAATTTGGTTTGCATTTCCAATCACCCTATACCATTGGAAGGCGACTAGGATGTCAAGGGCCACGATAACCCACAACACATAGTGGAAGGGTACGCCAGAACGCGTTGCAATACTTGTATCATCCAATGTAAATTGGACGGCAATAATTGCAGTCAATATTGCTGCAATAACGATCGTCCACATTCTGCGTTTTCTCGAAAACGTACTTTGTTCATCAAACGTCTCAGGCAGGATTCGCATTCCTAACACAACACGCAACCAAACGGGCAGTAACCTACGGAAATTATTCAGTGATTGCGAGCACAACCAGAGACCAAATCCTGCGGCTAGCAAGATTCCAATTCGAGTATCGACATTACCATTTTCCAACGCATCGATGGCTGCAGTAATGAAGGCACTTGCACCCGCTGCATACGTTAGCGCATCCGCAAGAATGAGGCTCCCATCAGCACCGTCACGACCGGACTGGTCCTCAAAATGCGCCATGCTATCACGACGGGCTCTGAGTTCCAATTCAGTCTCGTCCATGGACCCTTGGCTGATTCCACATCCATAATTGCTATGTCTATCAGGCTGCCGTTTCTACGTAATGAAGACTCGAATTTGGCTCACCGGGTTTGAGCCCTTTGGCTCACATGTACAGAATCCCTCTCAGATTCTTGTCGAGCAATTGCTTGGCACTCACCATGAGCAGCAACTCCATGTCACCCCTCCTTACGGGTTAGAATCTGAATTAGTCGAACTCGAGTTTGCAGGAGAGATATTGACTGTTGATATCCATGGTAGTCAAGCGAGTCTTCCTCAGATTGAAGATTTTGATGCCGTGATCCACATCGGCTTAAATGAAAAGGTAGAGAAAATAAATTTGGAAATGTGTGCAATCAATGAGTCCAATTTTAGAATTCCCGACAATCAGGGAAGAATGGTTCAGCAAACCTCAGTTGAGGATTCTGGACTTGCATTACTTCACACTACAGTACACCGCCCTTCGATAGTAGCAACTTTCGAAGATGATGATTCGGTCGAAATCAGTGAAGACTGTGGGCGATTTGTGTGCAATGAGACGTACTATCGAACCTTACATGAAATTGAAACAAAGGGTTTGCAAAGAAGAGGACGCGCTATTCCAGCCATTTTTGTTCATATTCCCGATTTTAGTTTCGTTCCATTAGAGCGTCAATTGCAAGTCATACTAGAATTATCTGCACGTATTTCACAAAAGCCAGTGGTCCAAGTTGTCGGTGGTGTACTCGTCAACGAGAATGAGCAAATTTTGGCCTGCAAGCGAGCTTCCGATCAAGTTATGGGTGGATATTGGGAGTTTCCCGGTGGCAAGGTCGATGCGAGTGAAACCAAAACCGCAGCATTGGAGCGAGAGTTGTTTGAGGAATTAGGCATACATTCTCAAGTAGAATCTTTCATTGACAAAGTCGTACACGACTACCCTTCGATGATTGTCAGTATTGATTTCTACAAATGTTCCACAAATGCGCAAGTTTTTTCTCAGAATGTACACGATGATTTTGAGTGGGTTGATGAGGAATCAGCAGCCATTCTAGATTGGCTTCCTGCCGATATTGACTTCGTTCAGCAGCTAATTGAACGCCGTTTTTCATCGATTTAGTCATCGGTATTTATCGTGGCACGTCCTTTCTTATCGAACCATTCTGTGATGGTTCCATCTGAACGCATTCCCAAATCATCTCCAACATTTCTTGGTATCTCGCGGCGACCAGGGTGCCAAGTCGATTCCTGAAGCCATGCAGACAAATCAGGACTTTCCATTGACACTTCGATGACGCCACCAACAGTCCTCTCAGAATCGAGTACAAATGCAACTTTTTGCATCAATGCTGCCTGTCTAGAGATGAGGAAAGTAGTGGATTCAATATTTTCTCCATTCGTTAGATTCAGTGACATCGCATCCAATGCTGTGTCCAATATTCGCTGTTCACCCAATAACTCGAGGAACAAATCAGGTGCGACACCCTTCTGTGAGACTTCCAACACACCTCGCTTCACTGGGAATGACTCTGAATCGCCCGTGATATCGGGCTGGAAGTCTGGGAAAATCTGTTGTACGGCTTCGATACACTTGCTTGGTATTTCGTGTGAAGAAATGGCCGTAAAAACCGTCACCATTGGTGCTGAAGTCATGGCGAACAAATACTGATGGTAAAAGGCACTTTTTCTCGCTTTCGGGCGCGGAACCTTGACACCCACGGAATGATGCCGCCAAACATGGAGCCCACTCCCATAGTCGCTACCATTATTCCAACCTGGCAAGAGGTGGCACATATTGAACGGTGTTTGCGAAGTTTCATGGAGCAGACATATCCGACAAATTCACACCAAATCTTGGTGATTGATGGTGGTTCAACCGATGGAACAATCGAGATTGTGGAACGCTTGGCCAAGGAAAGCAGAGACACGGATGGGCCTGAAATCATTTTACTAGAGAATCCTGATCGGTTTGTACCACACGCGCGAAATTTAGCCCTCGAATATTTTCGACAAGATACCGAGTTCATCCTTGAAATGATTGGTCACGCTTGGGTTCCTCCAGAACATATTGCAGTTCGGGTTGAAAGAATGCTCGCAATCGAAGCCCAAATTGGTCGCAAACTTGGGGGTTTAGGTTCAATTGTCATTGAATCTGATTTACCACTTCAGAAAGTCGGCATGTGGGTTGAGGCTGCATTGTCTTGCCCTCTGGGGGGTTCTGGTCAATTTGCACGGTTCAAGAAAGAAGGGCCCACGAAGATCCCTCCATTTACGTTATATCGACGCGAAGCGATTGAATCGGTTGGGGGGTGGAATGAGGGTTTCATTACGACTCAGGATAGTGAAATCAATTTACGTTTGATTGCAAATGGTTGGCCTCTCTGGCGAACCCCTCGTACCCATGTCCGAATGGCCAAACGTACTACGATTGGCAAATGGTGGAAAATGGGTTATCGCTACGGTTTTTGGAGAACGAAACATGTACTTGAGGCGAAATCAAGAATTCGAATCGGTGAGTATCTACCTTGGGTTGGCTTGGCTCTCATCATCGGTTTAGCCATCGACGGGCAATCGACTCTTAATGTTCCAAATTTTATGTGGCCCGTCATTGCCTATACTCTGACGCTACTTGCAGTCGGTGTATCGGAAGCTAGACGTGCGCGCAAGGTTTCAATGTTCTATGGTGTTCCAATGTTGTTGTTTCTACTACATTCATCATTCAGTATTGGTTTGCTTGTCGGCCTGTTTGGTTCTGGAAAACCACCAAGCGACAGAGTGTAATTGGGGACGCCCGATAGATTGCTTGAAATCCCTGTTTAGCATGGTCAAGGCATGGCGACCGAAAAGAACCCATTCAATGCATGGTTCTTTTTTGCCATGCCGATGTTCATATTCATCGCAATTTACCAACTCATACCTGCGATTTCAGAGCGGTTAATTCCTGATCTTGTTGGCCAAGTAATTTACTTTGCAGTTGCCTTTGTCATTGGCTTTTTTCTGTTCCGAAATGCGCGAACCGTCCGCGATCATGAATGGCATCGGCAGCGACAAATCAAGCGTTTACAGAAGGATTATGCTGCTGAAGATCGCGGAGTTTGGTCTAAGGCTGATCTTGCCATGTCTGAATTGGAAGCTGATGCCCGCGGCATTGACTCAGGTCAGATGTCTAGAAAGGCACTAGAAAGGTTGGATGGTTCCATTGCAGAGTTGACCAGTGAACGCTTGACATCCGAAATTCATCGTGCTGATGAAGATCAAGAAAAGGTCGCACTTTTTTCAGAATCGGAACATGTCCGTCGCTCGACATCCCGCGTGACAGGAGAGAGTGGTCCAGTAGAATCTGTCACTGGTGTCACACATGCACAACCTGAAACCGAGAAGAGTTTGATTGGCGGTGTTCTTGACCGGCTTAAGGAAACCAGCACAGTCGCGCCGACGGATACGGAATCACCTGTTGCTCAAGTCCTATCAAATGAGGCCAAAGATTGGTATTCCCAAGAGATGAGTGGGACTTCTACAGTGGGCACAGTTCCAACAATCGGTAATACACCTCAGAATGTATGTAGTAGCTGTGGTTGGAACAATTCCGAAAACGCAACTTACTGCGAAAATTGCGGTGACAAGCTTTGATTTCGAATCGTCGGGTTGAATAACAGGGGCTAGAACGCGAGAACAACGGGGGTATTCGATGTCAGAGAAGCGTGATTACTACGAAGTTCTCGGTGTTTCTAAAGACGCTTCCGATTCAGAATTGAAGAAGGCATTTCGTAGCCTCGCTCGCAAGCATCACCCCGATAAAAATCAAGACGACCCAGACGCTGAACACTTATTCAAGGAAGTTCAGGAGGCCTATGCGGTTCTTTCCAACCCTGAACAGCGACGTCAATATGACATGTTTGGACACGACTCACCTGGTGGTTCGCCCTTCGGACCTGGTGGTTTCCAAGGCGTCAACATCAATCTAGATGATTTGTTCAGTGGTGGATTTGAGTCAATATTCTCTGGTATGTTTGGTGGTGGTCACTCATCTCGTTCTCGTCGTGGTAATGATGTTCTTCTTCGACATGAGGTCTCGCTTGCACAGATTTTCGATGAAGATGAAATCGAAATTTCAGCAAAACTCTCCGGACCCTGTGAATCGTGTGATGGTACCGGTGCTAAATCAGCGGATGATGTAGAGATATGTTCGACATGCAACGGGCAAGGTAGAATCATGCAACAGGCACGTGTAGGGCCTTTTGTTCAGCAAATGGTTTCTGACTGCCCCGATTGCGCAGGGCAAGGTAAGATTATTCGGAATCCCTGTACAGAATGCCGAGGTACCGGTTCAGAACAGAAATTGCAGACCCTCCGTATTCAAATCCCTCGCGGCACTGAGGATGGCCTACGTCTTCGCCAACGCGGGATGGGTGAGCCCCTGCCAAATGGCCAACCAGGTGACTTGTACATTCAATTGGAAGTCGGACCTCATGCGTGGTTTGAGCGGGACGGGCCAGATTTGGTGATGGCTTTGCCAATGGGTTTTCCAGAAATGATGCTTGGAACCAAGGTCGAGTTACCTCACATCGATGGTAAACCATTGGTAATTGACATTCCTGCGGGTTCTAAACCCAGTGAAACAGTCATCATTCGAGGTCGAGGTATGCCCCGTCGTCGTGGACGTGGACGTGGTGATGTGACTGTTTTGCTCAAATTGCATGCTCCTGAAAAGATCAGTAAATCCATGCGCTCAACTCTTGAAGAACTACGCTCTGATTTCGGATTGCCGATGGAAGACATTGAGTCTATGGTTCGCCGGGAAGCAGAAGATCGTCGTAGGTAATCACTCATCATCCATGAGCAAGGCTCGTGCGGGAATTGCAGCCAATGGCCGTCCTTCAACCAGACCTGACAATTGTAAGTCAAGACCCGCAGCATCTCCTTCTAATTCCAACTGTAGGAAGCGAGTTGTTCCGACTGACAGGGTATCGAGGAATATTTCATCACCGTCGTACAGTGAAGAAGGTGATACTTTCGAGAGTTTCCATGATGGCCCTTCAGTGGCAACAAATCGCAGTGCTGCCAACTCCCAACTGGCATCCTCTACGTGGATACCAATAAGCAAATTCTGGCGATCAATCTTCCACGCCTTCAAGGTCACTGATTCAGTATAATGCGAAAGATTTGCCTCGCCCATTTCAGCGACGGTTGCTCGCCATTGTACTTCTTCAAGCATACGTAGTGCACTATCAATTTCAAATTGATCAGCATTGGTTTGAATTAATTTCTTGAGTCGCTCACGGAGCCGTTTCAAGCGACTTCGTTCATGGGTTTGAACTTCATTTTGTATTGCAACACCTCTTGAACTCCAAAGGACATAACCCAGTGGTGCCAGCAAGAGAAGGCCAACTCCGATGTAGAATGGAATGAATTCACGCCATCTGTCGACCATTTCACCTTCAAACGGCTCGGCATCCGCAGGAGTCATGTTGACAGTTTGAATCTCAAGTTGGTAGTGGTTGATGCCAAAAGCATCGTCAGCACGTATGACTTTCAGAACATGATAGCCCGGCGTCATGTTGAGGCCTACAGATTGTTCTCCATGAGCAACATCGAGTGGGGTCAGATAAGCACCTGAATTGTTCCAAGATTGTAGTTGCATTTCCGCCTCATTTCCTTCAGGCATACTCACAATGACCCGGTGAGTTTCCCAGGATTCACCGGGAATAAAAAATGGATATACATCCACGATATCATTTTCATTCAATGTACCACTGGTTTCCCATCGCGCGTTATTTACCATATGCGCACCACTTGCAATACTTCCTTCATCAATCCAATTGGGACAATCGTGGTAACAGCCTGAATCACCATGAGATAGAATGCTTCTGTTAATTGACCATGAACCTGTGGTTGCATCTGTATTAACTGAAATTGAAATTTCGTACCATTCATCCTTTGAATCAACTGGTGGTGTGCGTAAGCTCATGTTCCCGAGATTCACGTCAACAGTTAATGGCGTCACTAGTTCACTTGGGAAATGTGTCATGTATCCCACAAAATTGGTTCCAACATTTCCTGAATACTGCACTTCAATCTCGGCATTTCCACCGGTGATGAAGTAGATTCTGTCGCCTCGATTGTCCAGTTCATGTACATAGCCTGATGCAGTTTTGTTCGCCAATTCAACATCTTCGTCTGCAGCATTGGAATGAATGAGAATTTGATAAGAATTTGGAGATGTGAAGTTGGTAGAAGAGATTTCAATCCACATCGGGTTTCCTCGACTACTGGTCAAGAATTCAGTTGTATTCGCATTACCTTGGCCGTGGATGTATCCGTCTTCACGAACTTCAATGTTGAGGGCCTCATCTGCATGGGTAAGCTGAATCTTATGTACCATGCCGGGAGCATCAGTTAGAGAGATATTGTCTACATCCTGCGGATCACTTAGTACGCCCTCAAACACGAGTGTTGAGGTCGAATTGCCTTCCCAAGTCACTGAGTTATCCTCGATTGAGTCCACACTTTCCAGTTGCTCAGCAGGAACGGACGTTACTGAGAGTACAATCAGTAGCATTCCCATGGCCACCGCTCTCATGCGCATGCCCGGGCCTACGGCCCGCCACCTTTAGAATCATTCAAATCAAGTGTGCCAGCAGAGCCATTCATGGAGCACAAGCCGCTGGCTCGAACGGTCTTGGCTCGATGGCGTCATGCGCGACTCATTGGGCTCGGTGATCGCTCTAAGCCATCATCGTTTACGCCTGGTTTGTGTCTAACCAAGAATGACCCACATCCTGAGGTTGAAGTCGCTCCATTTTTGGTTGAGCATGATTCCTCGACATTGCCTGCAACATTGTCTATGGTTGCACGGGGTCCATGGGCGTATCCTTTCACCGAAAATGACGTGCCGACCTACGATGGAATTGAGGGACACACGTTACCTCCAAGCTTGCAAGAAGCGGATTCGGGGCAAGGTCAGAGTACGGGACCACTTCTTCCAGTTTCATGGCAACGCTTGGTCCATGATGCGACCTTACTCGATGCCAAATTAGAACCCGAAATTGTCGTCATCCAGGATGCAGTACAATTGGCAGGACATCCGGGACGCTTAGTACAGACCATTCATCTACTGCGTGAGCGTTTTCCAGCCGCATTGTTGTGGGCACCAGGGTTAGGTGGACCAGACAATTGTGCAATCCTTTCTTGGTTCGGGATTGACCTGTTCGATCTCCGTCGCTCTCAGCAAGCGGTTGCGCAGGGAGTTTTGTTATCAAGAGATGGACCTCGACATCCAGACGATTCATGCAATGAATCTGCTAATATGGAATCGCAAATGGCCGAATGGCGGGCATCATTGTCAGCAACCCGTTCTGCGATTCGCAGTGGTACCCTCAGGGAATTGGTTGAGAAGCAGTCACTCAACAGTCCACGACTTGTAGAGCACCTGCGTCGTCAAGACGAGTTGATGGCTCAAAATGCACCCTTATCGATGCATGTCGAAAAGACGCAACGCTTCCGCTGTCATAGCCCAGTCAGCAGACAAGACCCGGTCGTGCAGAATTGGATTCGTCGGATGGAAACTGAATACATGCCCTCTGAGATTCATCGAGAGACCCTTGTATTGCTACCATGTTCGGCCCGAAAACCGTACTCAGCAAGTCAAAGCCATCGATTCTTCCGTTCTGCGATTCGCAATCGAACTGTGCATCAGGTCATGGTCACCAGCCCGCTCGGATTGGTGCCTCGAGAACTTGAGGAGCAGTGGCCTGCCGCACATTATGACGTTCCTGTGACAGGGCAATGGGACGATGATGAACTGGCAACGATTCGAAGAATGGTTCATGGTTTGGTTGAGCGAGTTGGTTACAAGACGGTCATCAATCACTCTGGAATCGATTTTGACATTGAAACGATTGATACTCGGCCCGAAGGTGTGGGAGCCTCTTCTAAAGCTGCATGTGATGTTCTGCGGGAAGCGGTTGAATCCGTTTCAGGGAAGTCCATTTCAGAGAAGCAATATCTTCGCCACGCATTTGCTTCATTGAGTCGTTGGCAATTTGGTACAGATGTTTGGCTAAACGATTTACGTGTCGGAGGAAAACCCCCCCGCTGGATGCTGATGAATGGGAAGCAACACGTAGCACAGTGGCATCCTGATGCAGGTCGTTTTTCTTTCACCAAATCGATTCTACCAAAACTGCGTGAAACCGGGACACTTCGAGAGATTGAAATCGGAGGAGATACACCTTGGAAAGGCGACATTTTCCCTGCGATGGTGATTTCAGCTCCAAATGATCTGAAAATTGGGGAAGAAGTTCTGGTTATTCGTGACGGCGAACTCATCGGTTCAGCACGCTGCAGGGCTGCGGGCTGGGAGTGGAAAGGTGGTTTGGGCCGTCTGGCAAAGTCGCAACACCGGCTTTAAGCACACGATGCAAACTTGGGGGGTGTTAAATACCGCCCAGAGGGCGGTAGAAGCATGGCCCCTGCCCATAGAACAAACCGCTTGAGCACCGCGCTGGTGCTACTGATGATTCTCTCGGCGCTAGCACCGATGATGGCCCCTCACATCGGTATTGAATCAGCCGACGAGAAAAATACAGATTCAAATGCCCTCAAACAGGCTGACAGAACGATGAATACCGGGGCTCGAGCCCCCTGTCCTGCTGTCCAGAGTGATGCTGGAACTGCCGGGGATGCTGGAAACACCACGGCTACAGCGAAATCGCAAGGTAGTGATCCTACCGTGACCAACATCGACGGTTGTGTTGACGCCACAGATGACCAAGACTGGTACAGTATCCAAATCTCTTCAAACAAGGATGTCGTTGTCGTTCTCCGAGATTTTGGTGATGGCACAAATATCGATTTTGATTTGGTCGTGTCTGACAGTACGGGCGGTAATCCTGCAACTGGGACAGGTTATGTCGATTATTCAATGACCTACTCTGCCACCGAGCGGGTTGAATTTACTACGAACAGCACAACTGCTGGGATGCACTATGTTCAGATTTGGCAATACGCTGGTGATGGAAATTACAAGTTCGATATTTGGGTCAACAATTCTGTACCCAAGCCTGATCTATCAGTGAACTCGATCAGCGGCCCTGTCAATGCAACGGCAGGAGATGTTGTTGATGTGACATACACCATCGAGAACTTCGGACCAGGTGACACCAACTCCACCAATCCATACGACGTAGTCTTTATTCTCTCGACAGACGATACCTATGATTGGAGTGATACCATTGTAGAGAGTCAGATTGCAGGGCCATATTTGACAGCCGGTAGCAGTTCGGTTGAAACCAGTCAACTAACCATCCCTGCGGACATCGAAAGTGACGACTACTACTGGATCGTCTGGCCAGATGGGTGGGGCAATGTCACCGAAGCTGACGATTTGAACAACAACAATGCAAGTTCTGCAGTTACGACCATCTCCGGGATGCCATGCCCCAATGAAAACGACGCATCCACAGGTGGAGACGTTGGTGATACCGAGGCTGAAGCGTACGACTTGGGTGCTGGATTTACAGGTGTCATCACTGGTTGTGTCGCAGCAGGTGACAAGGGTGACTTGTACAAGTTGTCCATGGGCCGTGGTCAGAATATCACAGCCGTACTTTCTGCCGATAATTGGGATGCAGATATTGACTTGCGCCTTTGGAATACATCGACTTCAGGCTCGACAGGGTTGTCTGCGATTGATAGCAGTGCTGGTACTGCAAGTAACGAATCAGTCACCACTGCTGGTTCCGATGCCGACGGTGCAGCCGATACTTACTACATCAACGTCACACACTACTCGGGACTGGCCAACTACACTCTAGAAATCTGGACAAATGGAACGATTTTCATTCCTCCATACGATTGTGGTCCCCATGCAGATTGGGGCCAAACCAGCTACGATGCAGGTTCTGAGCGCAGTACAGCGTATGACATTGGAGACAATCCTGAGTCCATTGGACGCGGTTGTATGGATCCAGCAGATCTCACAGATGCATACCGATTCTCTCTATCAGGAATGCAGGGTTCCACGATTGAACTTGAATCTGACAACGCCACAGACATGCACATCGAATTGTATCAAACAGAAAATGGTGTGGACCAGTTGATTGTAGAGAGTCAGATGACAAATGGTGTTGCTTCAGTAGATACAACCAGTATCCCATTCGATGAATTGGATGGGAATTATTTCATTCTCGTGAATGCAATTGAATCTGGAGAACAGTGGGATACAGGATGGTACAACTTGACATTCACACCCATTGCGGCTCCATTGCCCGACCTTGTTGCTGAACCAGCTACTTGCCCACTGACAGCCGAGACGACGGGATACTCAGCCCCATTCATGGCACAGGTGAGCAGTATCGGTGGTCCAATGGATGCAACGGCATTTGGTTGGGATTTGGCCCTTGTTGATGAGGATGGAGTCACTGTAATGACTCTACTGACAGGGGATCACTCTGATTCCCTTGAGGGCAATGATGGTGTGATTGATCAAGATGGCGAGCAGATTTTGCTGGGTAACGACATCTCTTCAGGGAACTACACATGTGTTCTCACAGTCGATCGTGGAAATGTAGTTGCAGAGTCCGATGAAACCAACAACGTTTGGACATCCTTACCGTTTGAAATTATCAACGAAGAAGAATTGTATGCAGATGATGTCGATCGCGACGGTGTTCCAAATGACCTAGACGGTTGTCCAAATACACCGGGTGACTCTACCATGGATCGTCTTGGGTGTCAAGATGCTGATGGCGATGGTTACTCCAATGGTGGAGATGTTTTCATCTACGAACCCACACAATGGAATGATACCGATGGTGATCTATTCGGCGACAACAATGGTCCAGATGACTACAACGGTGATGACTGTCCGAATGAGCCTGGTGTTGCATCCGGAACCAATGGTACAGGTTGCCCAATCTGGAACCCAGATGCCGATGGTGATGGGATTCCCGATACGACAGATCAGTGTGCAGGCACCCCCTCGGGTGCAACAACCAACTTGGTTGGCTGCCCTGATTTAGACGGAGATGGAGTTTACGAGCCAACTGACAATTGTCCTGAAACACCGGCAGGTACGCAAGTCGATGATACTGGATGTGCAATCACGTCTG
>MDSW01110526.1_pt1 | contig 23032 bp, 21 predicted proteins | sample 811171 | NCBI WGS metagenome assembly MDSW01 (sample SAMN05326641, study PRJNA326480) | marine metagenome | isolation source: seawater | place: Atlantic Ocean: North West | collected 2012 | reverse complement strand
TTTTTTTATATTCATTTAGATAGAAGCGTAATACTATCCCATGTTTCTTTATATGCATCTTTAGGATATAAATTGTATGCTCGCTTAGCCTCTGCTGTTGCCTCTTCTAGAAATGATGATTTCTTTATTCCATCATCAGTCTGAGTTGATCTTTTTAAATAAATAACAGCAAGGTTATGATGTGCATTGGCCAGCATATGGATTGTTTTCTCATCTAAAAGTCCGATATTTTGTGGGTAGTAATTAATGACACTCTTATATTCTAGAGTAGCATTCTCATATGCACCAGCATTGTAGTAATATTCGCCTCTTTCCATACTCAATTCATATGAATTGCGACATCCATAAAGCAGTAGAAATAGTGTTAATATAAATAGTGTTCTTTTCATCATCATTACTTTCCTCGGTAGTCGTCTAATTTCAAACTTATATTATTTTTATGCAATAAATATTTACTTACATATTAATATCTTTTTCTTGGCTCTAAAGTGATTTGATTACTTCACGTAACTTTGTTGCCATACTATCTATCTGCTCAGTGCTAATTGTTAAAGCTGGTGCTATTCTTACAGTCGAATGGTGCGTCTCTTTTGCATATACACCATGGTTAAGTAGCTCCACTGATACCTTGTGTCCATCAAGGTGATTCTCATCAAACATCTCAAATGCTGTTAATAGACCCTTTCCACGAGTTTCTTTAATTTTATCAGGAAATTCATTTTTAATATCATTAAAATGATTCATTAATTGATCTCCCCTTATGCGTGCATTTTCTGCTAATTTTAAATCAACTAGCGTTTTAATAGCATATACTCCCACTACAGAAGCAAGAGGATATCCACCAAATGTAGATCCCTCAGAGCCTGGAGTTAGGGTGTCAATAATTTCTTTTTTACCTGCAACAAATGATACTGGAAGTATCCCACCTCCAGCTGCTTTTCCGCAACCTATTATATCTGGCTTGACGCCAAATAATTCATATGCAAAATTTGCACCAGTTCTGCCGAAGCCTGTTTGTACTTCGTCCATTGCCAATAGGATATTATACTCTTTACATAATTTTTCAACCTGAGGCCAGTAGCTCTCATCTGGGACAATCACTCCTGCTTCACCTTGAATAGGCTCAACTGAAAAAGCTGCGATTCTATCTCCTTTTTCTATAAATAAATTCTCTAGAGATTCTATATCGTTATATGGAACCAGTTCAATCCCAGGTACAAAAGGACCAAATTCATCGCGCGAGTCGGGATCATCTGACATAGAGACAGCTGCTAATGTTCTTCCATGGAAATTCCCCTTTGCTCCAACAATAATACACTCATTCTCAGGAATCTGTTTTATCTGATTCCCCCATCTCCTACATAGCTTAAATGTTAATTCCCATGACTCAACACCAGATACTTTAGGTACTACCTTATCCATACCTGTAATAGATGTTGCAGCCAATAAAAATGCACTCATATATTTATGTCTAATTGATCGTGGAACTGTTGGGAGTTTTTCGTTTTTCAGATGATGTACTACTGCATCCACGATATCTTTATTTAACTGTCCCTGGTTTACAGCGGAATAGCAGCAGAGTCCATCAATAAGCTCTTCTTCTATATATGCATCAACATCATTCTTTGATGGCTTCCTACAAATTAATGTTGATGAGTCCTTAACATGAGAAACGACAACATCCTCTAGTGGCTTATAATTTTGTCCTCCCTTCTCTTGTTCTATATTCTCATGATCACTGGGAGATAAATCTCCTAGTCTTATATTATTAACTGTGAGATTATCACCGTAACCTGTAATTATTGGATTAGACATCATAACTCCCTTGTTTCATTAACTCATTTAGTTTAAAAATCAATTCTAGACTTTGTTGATTGTTTAAGCGTGGGTCACACGCAGTTTCATATCTGCTTAACAATTCATTATCATTTATATTCTGAAATCCTCCCAGACATTCAGTTACATTCTCGCTTGTAAATTCTATATGAATACCACCTGGAAACGTATTAAATAGTTTATGTATTTTCATATAAAGTTCCAGCTCTTTTACTATTGTATTAAAGTGGCGTGTTTTTATTCCCTGATCATTGTTATATGTATTGCCATGCATTGGATCACACATCCAAATGACCCTTAGATTATTTTTATTTATGTGATTAATAAGCTTAGGGAGCTTAGCTTCAATATAATCTACACCAAATCTTGCAATCAGTATAATTTTACCTTTTTCATTTTTTGGATTGATTTTTTTAATTATTTCAATTAATTCATCACACTCAATAGATGGGCCCAACTTAATTCCTATTGGGTTCTCAATACCCGAAACAAATTCAATATGTGATCCATTGATTGATCTTGTTCTATCGCCTACCCAAATCATGTGTCCAGAGTGGTCATAGTATTTTTTATCATTCGCATCATATCGTGTTAGGGCCTGTTCATATTCAAGAATCAAACCCTCGTGTGAAGCAAAAAACTCATAAAGTTCAATTTGATCTAAGCTAGATGATTTTCTATCCACAGTTTCTATAAATGATAGAGCTTTTTGAATTTTATAAATAATATCATTGTACTCTTCAAATTGGGGGGATTTATTAATAAAGTCAAGATCCCACTGACTCGCATTAAGTATACTGGTATGTCCACTATTTATCATCGATCGTATTAGGTTGAGAGTAAATGCAGATTGATTGTAGGCTTTAATCATTCTTGCTGGGTTAGGCGTCCTTGATTTAATATTACAATCAAGGCCGTTGATTGCATCTCCACGATATGAGGGATATTCATAATTATCAACTATTTCTACAGAATTTGTTCTTGGTTTTGCAAATTGGCCAGCCATCCTACCTATTCTAATTGTTTTCATGGATGTTGTGTATGATAGTAGCACAGACATCTGTAATAGAATATTTAATTTATTTTTTATGAGATTAGAACTAAAGTCTGAAAATGTTTCTGCGCAATCTCCACCTTGAATAATAAAGTATTCTCCATCATGAACCCTAGACAGTCGACTTTTTAATAGCTTTATTTCATCTTTAAATACAAGTGGAGGATTTTTCCTTAGTTGTCCTATTGTATTTTTTAGAGTCTTATCATTAATCCAGCCGGGTGCTTGGCTCAAGGCAAAGTCTTTCCATGATTCTGGGGACCATTTAGACATTAGACATCTCTTCTTCGGTATATGCTTTAATCTGGAGTGCATGAATTTCTTTTGTAATATATTTATTTAATGATTTATAGACTAACTGATGCCTATTAACTAGACTCATATTTTTAAATTCATTAGATATAACAAGAACACTGAAGTGGTCTCCTGTTCCCGTAGAGTCTTTAACTTCAACCTTTGCATCTAAAATTGAATTTTCTATTTTTTCTTTTATCGAATTAATGTTCATTTTTTTATAAAATTTGATTAAAATTTATTATGGAACAAAAATTAACCATAAGCATAGTAAATTTTAACAATTAAACTAATAATTAGTCTATGAATAATTTGTATAAAATTTTAGTAGTTACTTTGATAATTCAATTTTCAATAGGGCAAGATCCTAATGATGATATAGTTGTATCTAAAAGTGACCTTACTCAGATAGCAGAATCTCTAATTAATGTTGGAGATTTTGATAATGCCATAGCTATATATCAAGAAATTTTAGATTATCAGATTAATACACTGGGTCTTAATGATTTAGAGGTGGCGCGCTCAAGTGAATTAATTGGGGAGCTACTTGTGCAAACTTATAGACTAGATGAGGCAGAGGCCTACTTTCGGCAGGCATTACATGTGAAATCTCAACGTATTTATGAGCAGCAAATTGCTATACGGCCTTCACTTGAGCTAATGAGAGATTTATATGAAAATTTAGGTGATACATTAAAAGTTTCTTTTCTTGATAAGAATTTAGAGATTTTATATAAAGCTGAATCAATTAATGTCGATAGTACAGCGTGGTCACCATTTACTTATGGTCTAGATCTCCTTTCAGTCAATGAAGAAAAGAATATAAAATCTGATGTTTCATTCCAGGCCATGAATCTTATGGAGATAAGTAGCTCATATGTTAATGCCGGGCTATACTACGATGCTGCAAATAGTTTAGTTGAGGCCATATCTCTAGACAGCACTATATCTCTAGAATATCTTTTTAATTATATTGAAAAACATATTGAATTTATGCCAGATATATTAAATGCACTTATGAACTATACTTCTGAAGTTGACAAAAAAAATAGAGAGAAGTTATTAATATCAACAATATACTATTATCAATCAGAATATGAGTTGGCCTATAAATATATTCAAGAATATGTAGATATATATACTTCAGATCTTAGGTCATATCAGCTAATGGGAGATTACCATTATTTTAATAAAGATTATATATCCGCGCTATTTAACTATAGGCAGTCACAGCTATTTGAACCTGAAAACTTATACTCTCTTTATAACCAGGCTAGATGCCTATATTTTTTAGAGCGTTATGATGAGGCTTCTTTAATCTTATCTGACGTCCTGTCCTCAGATCCATATAATTTTGATGCTTATTATTTTAGTGGGCTTTCAAATATGCAGAGGGAAAAGCATAAAAAGGCAATTGACGACTTTACTGATTATATTTTACTTAATCCAGATAATGAGGAGATATATTATTATTTAGGTATTTCCTATTATAACATTGAAAAATATAATAGAGCAAAAGAATCTCTAGAAAGATACTTGAAATATAATAACGAGAATGGAGAGGCTCACTATTATCTTGGTATTATTAATGAAAATATTGTTGAACTAGAGACCGCAATTTATCATTACGCTCAAGCACGAAAATATAATCCAAAATTAATTGATTCAAATCGAAGACTAGGCCTTCTGCATTATAAAAATAAAAATTATGGTCGTGCAATGGAGCCACTTAGAGATTATATTATTTTCAATCCTGATAGCACGCAAATATTAGAGGTATTCGCTGATATTCTATTCCAAGAGCAGAGATACCCCGAATCAATTGATGCATTTCAGAGGTTATATACTGCAGATTCAACAAAAGTTGATTATCTATTTAGAGTAGCAAATTCATATATTGCTATGGATGATATGGTAAATGCAAAGGAGTCACTAACAAAATATATTTTACTTGGAAAAGTTGATTCAGAAATTCTATTTACACTTGCTAATATAGAAAGTGAGCTGGGTGACTATAGTAATGCAATTTTACACTATCAGATGGCAATTAACCTAGGTAAGCCCTCTGTAAATATGTATTATAATTTAGCAATGAGCTACGCAGAGATTGGCAATTATGAAAAGGCTCTAAATTCATTTGAAAGTGCATCTGAGTTAGATCCTAGTGACTTTGAGATTGTCTATCAGATTGGCATTTGCTATAAAGAACTTGAAGCATATCCTGATGCAATTGATTACTTTTCAATTTTCACTGGACAGAACCCTGATGACTATCTTGCACACTATATACTAGCTGAGATATACTTCCTGAACTCTAATTATCAATTAGCACAATCACACTTTCAAAAATCACTATCACTTAATCCAAATGATTCAGTTTCATTATATTACCTAGGCATGTGTAATCAAAAGCTTAATAACTTTATTAATGCAGCTAAGTTATTTAAAAAGTCAATTAAGATAAATCCTCAATTTGCTTCAGCGCATTTTGAGCTAGCGTTAACCTATAATAAACTTGGAAAGACCAGGGAAGTGAAGAAAGAACTCAATATATTGCGGATGCTTGATCAAGATCTATATGCTGACTTAGTGGAAGAATTAGAAAAAAACTAAAAATAGCTACGACCTTTTTAAAAATTTAACTAAATTTTCGTTCTAATTTTTTGGATGAAATTTTTATGAAATATCTTATACCGCCCAGTGAGGGCAAATCAAAAATACAATCAAATAAAATTAAGTTTAAAGACACTGATTTTATTTTTAAAAATCATATTGAGCAAATTGTTACTCTTCTTGAGTTAATTGATGAGGAGGATCTAACATCAATCTATGGTACTTCTGAAGAGAAATCACTTGCGTTCCATAGACAGAATCAAGATATTTTCAATAGTCATTGTGCCCATGCAATAGAAAGGTATACAGGTATAGTCTATAAGAATTTAGACTGGGTTTCATTTTCAGATTCTGAGAAAGAATTTATGGATAAACATTTTTATATCTTCAGTGGTCTATTTGGGATGGTAACGCCACTCACCCTAATACCAGAGTATAAGCTTAAAATGAATGTGCTATCACTTGATCATCATTGGAAAGAGATTATAACCGATGCGTTAAAAGATGAAGATGTAGTTATTGATTTACTGCCTCAAGTTCACAGGAAGGCCTATAAAGCTGGTGAAAATGTTAAGAGAATTGACTTTTTTGTAATAAAAAAAGGAAAGAAATCATCTGCTGGTCATTTTGGAAAAGCTGTTAAGGGTCAACTTGTTAATTATATTGTAAAAAATAAAATTACATCAATAGATAATTTTGATGGATTTGAGTATGATGGTTTTAAATGGGATGGAGAAGTTTTTATTAAAGAAAATTAAGTTTTTCTCCCATTAGCACAGTACTTTATATCTTTATTTAAATTTTATATTAAATCCAGGTATCTACAGATACCAGAGCAATAACATCTTATTTTTCAGCGAGGTAATTTATATTAATTATTTATTCTATGATTTAGAGACTACTGGTCTATGTGAAAGCTTTGACCAGGTTGTTAGGTTTGCAGCTATTTTAACTGATCAGAATTTTGAAGAGTTGAATAGGTTTGAAATTGATATTAAGCTTCGTCCAGATATTGTTCCCTCTCCATATGCGCTGATTGTAACTAGACTTGGAATTAATGATATTTCCGTTGGCCTCACAGAGTATGATGCCCTGAGAAAGATTCATGATATTTTTAACACTTCCAATCAGATAAATATTGGTTATAATAGTCTGAGCTTTGATAATAATATGCTTCGGTTTGGTTTTTATAGAAATTTGCTAGATCCATATTCACATCAATATAAAAATAATACCTATAGGGCTGATGCAATGCATATTAATCTTATTTATTATCTATATAAGAATGATGTTATTAGCTGGACAGATGAAAGACCTATAAAACTGGAAAATATCAATCAGGAGAATATGTTTATTGATGGAAAGTCTCACGATGCAATGGTTGATGTTGAGGTTATGTTAGAGCTTTGTAGAGTACTTAAATCACATGATATGAGAATGTGGGATTATTTGATTAATGGATTTATAAAAAATATAGATATCACAAGATCTAAAAAATTACCTACAATCGATATTGGCGGAGAGAACTATCAAATTGGCATATATACAGATATAAAATTGGGCTATGATAATAATTGCTGCTGTGTTGCAATATGTCTTGGAAGACACAGCGAATATAGCAATCAATCTCTATGGCTAAAAATTGATTATAATGATATATCTGACTATCTAGTAGAAAATGATAAATCACCTCGATTATTAAAGAGAAAAGATGGTGAACCTTGTTTTATATTACCCTGGAATCAGTCATACGATCACGTTATTGATGATGTTCGAAAAAACAATGTTATCAAAAATATCGAGTGGCTTAACAATAATTCAGATGCATTGAATAAATTTTCCCATGAATCCAAAAATCATACATACGATAAGATAGAGAACCTTGACATAGATTCATCAATTTATGAATATGGCTTATTTAAAGGGGCTGAGGGCCTTGATATTAAAAATTTCCATAGGGTTACTTCAGCAGATAAAGTTAAGATCCTTGATTCAGTATCAAGTAAACGAGTTCATGCACTCGCATCGAGAATACTGTTTAGAAATTTTTCCAATGATTTAGAGCAGAGTATGAAAAATCAAATCAAGGAGTCTATTGCTAATCAAAATTTTGTAAATACAAAGCAAGAATCTAGACGGACCCCAGCCGATGCCCTACAAGAGGTAAATAGCATTTTATCAAATGAAGATTTAGATAAAGAACAGTCAGAGATTATCACTGACTTTGTATCATATTTAAATGAACTTGCTAATTGAAATTTTTTATTCCATTAATAAATTAATTTTGTAGATTATTAATAATGAAAAGAATTAAACATATTATTTCCCTATTTATTTTTATGAGCCTTGTATTTTCAAATTCATTTGGATATTTAAGGCAGGTAGAGGCAAGCTTCTGCATGGGTGAATGTTCGCAGTATATGCTTGAAGAAGAGAATGGAAGCTTCACAACGTTCCTAGCCAATACTAATGATATTGATTTGAGCTATTATATTAATCGATATGTTGAAATTATATCTGGTAGTGAGTATGTATGCACTGAATGTAGCGCAATGATTATTGATAGTATATCAATATCTGATTCATGCGAGTACCCTGTACAATGTTTTGTTGATCCGTGCGAAGTTGCTCCTGAGTGTGATCTTAATACACCTGTAGATTGCATATCAAGCTATTGCGGTGGATGCTACGCAGATTTTTACAATCTAAATGGTGAAATTGTTGATTGCTACAATGGACAGTCGTGTATAGACCTAACTGGAATTGATTTTGGAATGTGTGATATGTATATGGGAATTGGATATGCATATGGGCAGTGTCAGGGTGTATCAGGATGTGGATGGGTAGTTGATGGAGTGGACTATTCGAGTGCATTCTTTGATTCCTTTGAAGAATGTCAAATAGAGTGTAGCGATGATTCGTCATGTACCGAAATTGAAGTTGAATATAATTTATTGCACTCAGGCGAGTATGTATCATGCACTCAGGATAGTGATTGCACAGCAATCTGGGGTGACTGCGATGTCGGATTAGGAGACTGTCATTATTCAGTCAATGAAGCCTTTAATTATAATCAATCAGATGACTTGGTTCAGGATTGGATTGATGGAGACTGCATGGAGTCCGTTTGCGATTGTCTTCCACTTCCCAATTCAATTTGTGTTGAGGGGGCATGTGACTTGACATACTGTGAATCCCCTAGCCCATCTGGCTGTTATCAGAACGCATGCGAAGATGGGTATGAGTGCGTTGATTTTGGGAATTCTGAATATGCTGAATTCTGTATTCCAAGTAGCTGCTTCTGTGATGAAAATTATTTTTATGGGTCTTCGTTGTGGAGTTGTACTGACGATTGCAATGGCGGCATATGCCTCCCTGAGGAACCTCAGCCAGGCGATCTTTGTGTCTATGATTATAACTGGCCTGGAATGCATTGGCCAGGATTTGTAGATTGCTATGGAGAGTGCCTACCTTATGAATATAATGAGTGGGTAGGTGATGGATGGTGTGATGATGGATGGGGATATTCATTTAATTGTGAAGCATTAAATTTTGATGAAGGTGACTGCCAAAATAATTGTAACTCAGGTGACATAAATAGTGATGGGACTCTTGATATACTTGATGTTGTTCTAATGGTTGAATGTATACTTAATTCAGATGATTCATGCACCTGTGCAGATATTAACCAAGATACTCAAGTTAATGTTATAGATATAATTATGGTAGTGAATATAATTATAGAGTAGAACTATATTTATTCTACTTGGTCATGAAGTAATATTTTTTTAATTTTTACCATGCACCCAATGAAGAAAATTGATAGGTAAATAGCTCCGCTAAGGAGCTATTTTTTTATATAATAAGATGATTAATAAAAAATGTAAGATACTATTTCAAAATGGCAGAGTTCTAGAGGGGAAATCACTCGGCTATATTGGCACCACCGGAGGAGAGGTGTGCTTCAATACGGGAATGACTGGATATCAGGAGATTCTTACAGACCCATCGTACAAAGGTCAGATGGTGACTATGACATATCCTCATATTGGAAACTATGGAGTGAACCATCAGGATGTGGAGAGTAAAAAAATTCAGTGCTCAGGATTCATTGTTAAGCAGGCAACTGAATTCCCATCGAACTACAGATCAACTTCATCACTTGATACATATCTTGAAGAAAATAAAATTGTAGGGATTCAGAATATTGATACCCGAATGATTACTAGGATGATTCGAGATGAAGGAGCAATGAACGCTGTTATCAGCTCTAGTGATATTTCAGATGATAATCTAAGAGCAGCATTAGAAAGTTTACCAGATATGAATGGTCTTGATTTGGCTAAAGAAGTAACATGTCAGCAGCCCTATATATACAAAGATATAGTTAATCAAAAATATAGTATTGCTGCACTAGACTATGGCGTAAAAGAAAATATACTAAGGATTCTATCTAGCCTAGATTGTGAAGTCAAAGTATTTCCTGCTTCCTCATCATCGTCTGAGATTCTTGATTATAATCCAGATGGAATATTTCTATCAAATGGACCAGGGGATCCGGAGGCCTGCACATATGCGATCCAGATGGTTAAGGAGCTTCTAGGACATAAACCTATCTTTGGGATATGCCTTGGTCATCAAATTCTTTCTCTTGCATTGGGAGCGCAGACATTTAAAATGAAGTTTGGACATCGGGGATGTAATCATCCAGTTAAGAATTTAGAGAGCAATATAATAGAAATTACAAGCCAGAATCATGGATTTGCTGTTGAAGAGGAAAATCTTCCCAAAAATATTGAAGTCACTCATATAAATTTAAATGATAATACTATTGAAGGAATTCGATGTGAGCAGTACAATGCATTTTCTGTTCAGCATCATCCTGAGGCAAGTCCGGGTCCGCATGACTCTAAGTACCTATTTGATAATTTTATTCAGTTAATTCAGAGTAAGGTATATGCCTAAAAGAGAAGATATAAATTCAATTCTTATTATTGGGGCGGGCCCAATTATAATTGGACAGGCATGTGAGTTTGATTACTCTGGGACCCAGGCGTGTAGAGCATTAAAGGAAGAGGGCTACAGAATCATACTCGTTAATTCTAACCCTGCTACAATTATGACTGATAAGGAATTGGCTGACGCAACATACCTTGAGCCAATTAATACACAATCCCTTGAATCAATAATCAAAAAAGAGAAACCTAATGCTATATTGCCTACTGTAGGAGGGCAGACTGGGCTTGATGCTGCAATGAAGTTATACCATGAGGGCATTCTTGAAAAATATAATGTCGAACTTATTGGTGCAAATGTAGATGCGATTGAAAGTGCAGAGAATAGAGAGAAATTTAAGGAAAAAATGGAGAACGCGGGAATTCCAACCGCCAAGGGTGGTTTTGTCAATAGCTTTGAAGAGGCAGAAACAATTATCAGTGATATAGGATTCCCAGTTATTATAAGACCATCATTTACAATGGGTGGCACAGGTGGCTCAATTGCCTACAATGCTGAAGACTATAAAGAGCTTATACAAAATGGATTAAGCTCAAGTCCAATTAATGAGGTCTTGATTGAGGAGTCTTTAATTGGTTGGAAAGAATTTGAGATGGAGGTGGTTCGTGATAGCTGTGACAATGCAGTGATTGTCTGCTCCATTGAAAATATTGATCCCATGGGTGTTCACACGGGAGATTCTATTACTGTGGCCCCAATCCAGACACTTACAGATAAAGAGTATCAAGAAATGAGGAACCAATCTATATTGTGTCTGCGTGAGATAGGTGTCGATACAGGTGGGTCTAATGTGCAGTTTGCAATCAACCCAGATAATGGAAGAATGATTATAATTGAGATGAATCCAAGAGTCAGCAGATCCTCTGCACTTGCGTCAAAGGCTACTGGATTTCCTATTGCGAAAGTAGCAGCTAAACTTGCAGTTGGATATCGATTAGATGAAATTAAAAATGAAATAACTGGTGAGACGATGGTGGCATTTGAGCCATCAATTGATTATGTGGTAACTAAAATTCCTAGATTTGATTTTGAAAAATTTCCAGCATCAGATGGGGTGCTTGGAGTTCAGATGCAGTCTGTTGGCGAGGTCATGGCGATTGGTCGGACATTCAGGGAATCGATTCAAAAGGCCTTTAGATCGCTTGAGGTTGGTTTAAGTGGACTGCACCCCAAAAAAAGTGACTACAGAGATTTAGATATATCAAAGATTAGATTTCCCACCGCATTTAGACTGCTAAAAATCAAGCAGGCATTTGACCATGGGAATTCAGTAGATGAGATTTACAATCAGACAGGTATTGACCCCTGGTTCTTAAATCATATTAGAGTGATTTCAGATATGCATGGTTTTTTTGATATTAGCGATGTAGAAACTTTACGTCAAATGAAGATGGAGGGATTCTCTGACTACCAGATTAGCGTGCTTACTGATATAAATGAAGAGCGTGTCCGAGAAATTCGTAAGAGAAATAATATTATTCCTACGTACAAGACCGTTGATACCTGTGCGGCAGAATTTGTTGCAAAGACGCCCTACTGCTATTCATGCTACGAAACTGAGAATGAGATTACACCCCTGGATGGTAAGAAAATTATGATACTTGGAGGAGGACCCAATAGAATTGGTCAGGGTATCGAGTTTGATTATTGCTGCGTACAGGCGGTACTTGGGTTAAAAGAAATTGGCTATAAAACTATCATGGTAAATTGTAATCCTGAAACGGTATCCACTGATTTTGATATTTCTGATAGACTATATTTTGAGCCACTCACATTTGAAGATGTAATGAACATCATTGATCTTGAGCAACCAGATGGAGTTCTTGTACAGTTTGGCGGTCAGACACCACTTAATATTGCCCAGAGGCTTAAATCAGAGGGTGTAAATATTATAGGTACCGACCCAGATGCGATAGATCTTGCTGAAAACAGAAGGAAGTTCGGTAAAATTTTAAAGGAACTTAATATTGAAGCTCCTGAATTTGGAACGGCCCATTCAATAGATGAGGCGCTAGAGATTGCAAATAATATTACATACCCAGTTCTTGTAAGGCCCTCATATGTATTAGGTGGAAGAGGTATGCAGATTGTGTATGATGACGATGGTTTGTCAAAGTTTGTTAAGCAAGCAACAGAAGTATCTGGAGAGCACCCAATACTCATTGATAGATTTCTTGAGGATGCATATGAGTTTGATGTTGATGCTGTTTGCGATGGTGAGGATATTTTAATTGGCGGAATCATGCAGCATATTGAAGAGGCAGGAGTCCACTCTGGAGACTCATCCTGCGTCATACCTGCTTATTCATTATCTGAGGAGCATAGAAATAAAATTAAAGACTATACTAAGAGGCTGGCAATTCGGCTTAAGATAAAAGGACTTTTAAATATACAGTTTGCAATCAAGGATAATACCATATTTACACTTGAAGTAAATCCCAGAGCAAGCAGGACAATCCCTTTTGTAAGTAAAGTAACAAATGTTCCACTAGCCAGGTATGCTGCGCAGGTCTCTACGGGCAAAATGATAGATGATCTTCCTTTAGTTAAAACTAATAAAGATCTGATAGCTGTTAAGAAGCCTGTATTTCCATTTAATAAATTTCCACAGCAAAATATATTCCTATCTCCTGAGATGAAATCAACCGGTGAAGCCATTGGATTTGATAGAAACCTTGGCTCGGCATTTGCAAAAGCCGAGTACAGCGCAGGTTCAGAGCTACCAACAAGCGGAACAGTATTTATATCTGTAAATGAAAATGATAAAATTAAATCCATTGCAGTGGCACGTGATTTTGAAGATCTTGGATTTAAAATTGTTGCAACTGAAGGCACCTCTAGACTACTTAATGATAATGGAGTTTTCTCAAAAAATATTTTTAAAGTTGGTGAGGGTCGTCCAAACATTGTTGACGCTGTAAAAAACAATGAGATTGATATCATTATTAATACACCGCTTGGAGGGGCAGCCAGGGAGGATGAGTATGCCATCGGGCGCTCAGCAATTAGATACAAGGTCCCGGTATTCACAACGCTATCTGGGGCAAAAGCTGCCGTTAGAGCGATTAGAACTATAGAGATTGGTAACTTTAATTACCGTAGTCTGCAGGAGATATTTGATTAGATGAGAGTTGGTCTGCAGATAACCAAAAACCCTGATAAATATAAAAAGCTTATATCCTTATTTGATATGGATGCGCTCAATGATATTACCTTTATTCATATCCCAGATTTAAATTCACTGAAAAAGAATTTGAAGGAACTTGATGTTCTTGTATGCTACGGAATATCTCCAGAATATTTTGAGGGCAGATCTGAGAGCCTAAAGTGGATCCATATAGGTGCATCTGGAGTTGATGGAAATTTATTTCCTGAGATACTGAAAAGTAAGGTTATGATCACAAATGCAAAGGGAATTAACTCAAAACCTGTAGCTGAGTTTATCATTTCACAGATTTTATATTTTTCTAAAAAGTTAGATGCTTGCCAAGAATATAAAACAGAAAAGAAGTGGAACCAGTGGGAGCTCGCGAGTCAAACAACGCAGCTATCTGATTTAACCTTAGGTATAATTGGGTATGGGGAAGTTGGCAAGAAACTATCTAAATTAGCTAAGTCTTTTGGAATGGAGGTTCTTGCAACTCGAAGACTGCAAAAAAAAGTTGAAAGTAAAAAATTTGTAGATTCTCTAGTGCCAACCTCTGATATGAATATGCTTGTCAAGCGGAGTGATTTTCTAGCTGTTGCCTGCCCGCTAACACCAAATACAGAGAATATGATTGATAAAAAGATATTTAAGATGATGAAGAAGAGCGCTGTTATTATTAATACTTCAAGAGGTGAAATTATTAATGAAGATGACCTTGTTCAAGCTCTTAAAAATAAAGATATTTCTGGGGCTGCTCTTGATGTGTATGCAACAGAGCCACTAGATCCGAAAAGTGATTTGTTTGATTTTAAGAATGTCTTAATGTCACCTCATATTTCTGGGAATTTTTCTAGCTACCAGGAAATCATGATTAAGCAGTTTAGTGATATGCTTATTAAGCATCTAAATAATAAAGCTCTTAAAAATAGAGTATGTAAGAAGAGGTTATACTAAATAATGAATGAACTATACCCAGCTATTGAACCCTATAATACATTTAAACTAAAGGTATCTGATATCCATGAGATATTTGTTGAAGAATCAGGAAACCCAAATGGGAAGCCTGTTATTTTTCTTCACGGTGGACCCGGTGGAGGAATCGAGCCTGTGTACAGGCAGTACTTTAATCCAGATAAGTGGAGAATAATAATATTTGACCAGCGTGGCTGTGGCCAGAGTACACCGCACGCAGAGTTAACTGATAATACTACCTGGGATCTGGTTTCTGACATTGAAAAAATTAGAGAGAACCTGGGTATTGATACATGGACCGTTTTTGGTGGGAGCTGGGGCTCAACACTATCTTTGTCTTACTCTATATCACACCCAGATAGGTGTGATGCACTTATTCTGCGTGGTATTTTTCTTTTAAGGAAAAAAGAAATTAATTGGTTCTACCAAGAGGGCTGTAGCTTTATATATCCTGATGCATGGGAAAAATATTTAGCTCCGATCCCTGAGGATGAGAGAGGTGATCTTGTATCATCTTACTACAAGCGACTAACATCAGATAATGATGAGATTAGAATTGAGGCCGCTAAGGCGTGGTCAATTTGGGAGGCAAGCACAAGTAAATTATTTCAGAGCAAGAAGTCGCTCCACTCCTTTGATGACTCCAAGGTAGCTGAGGCCTTTGCAAGGATTGAGTGTCACTACTTCACAAATGGTGGTTTTTTTGATACGGATAACTGGCTAATTGAAAATATTGATAAGATACAGCATATCCCTACTGAAATTGTTCAGGGAAGATATGATGTTGTGTGTCCTATGGTTTCTGCTTGGGAGCTACACAGGGCATTCCCTGAGGCTGGATTTCATGTTATTCAGGATTCGGGACACTCAATGACAGAGGATGGAATAAGAAGTAAATTAATTGAATTAACAGATAGGTACAGCAATGATTAAAAAACATTTTTTAAGTATTCTTAGGTGGGGGCTCCGTTTACATGGATCAGCCCATATTATCGAGGTGATTTCAGCAATTGGTGAAGGGGCATATATCACCGCAACTATAGCATTTATATTTATTACTATTGAAATTCTTGCAAGTTTTTTTATTCCACATGAGCATGTTCATTTCAAACCAGGTATATCGGATGTCCATGAACATTGTGATAAATAACAATGCATAAGAAAAAGTTTTTAATAATTGACGATGAGCAAGATATTTTAGATCTTTTAGATTATAACCTTTCAAAAGAAGGCTATAGTATTACATTGGCACAAAATGGATTAGAAGGATTAGATAAAATTAATTCAGATATTGATTTAATTATTTTGGATGTTATGATGCCTAAAATGGATGGCTTAGAGTTTTGTAAGCATGTTAAATCGAAAACAAATTTGCAAAATATCCCAATAATTTTCTTAACTGCTAAAGATGATGAGATAGATGAGATTATTGGATTGGAGATTGGTGCAGATGACTATATACATAAGCCAATCAGTATAAGAACACTTAAAACAAGAATTAAAGTAGTATTAAAGCGCTATGAAATGGGTAATAATAAATATTCCAATAAATTTATTTGCAATAATCTCATGATTGATTACAAAAAGTATAGAGTTGTTTTGGATAACATAGTTTTGCCATTAACGAAAAATGAAACAGAAATACTATTTCTATTGTCTAAATCACCCAATCATTTTTTTACAAGAGAACAAATTTTAAATACATTATGGTCAGATGTGATTGTAAGTGATAGAACAGTAGATACTCACATTGTAAATCTTAGAGCAAAATTAAAAGATTATTCAATTTTAGTAGAAACCAAAAGAGGAATTGGCTATTCATTTAATCCTAGCCTCTATAATGAGAAAGAATAAATTATTAATACAGACTTCATTGATTTCATGCTTTTCTTTATGTCTTGGAATTATTATATATGCCAACCTTCAATCAAATCTATTTCTTTTCTATTTATTAATTCTTTTACTCATCACCTTTAATATATATGTATATTCTTTATTGTTAGGCCATATTAATAATATCAAATATCAAATTAATCGAATTTTCTATGATAATTTTAGTCTTAAGGATCAAAATGATGACTTTGAAAAATTAATAGATAAAATAGACCAGATATCTCAGAAAATTAAAAATGATAGAATTGAGTTTAATAAAATAAGTAAAGTTAGAACGGAATTTTTAGCAAATGTATCACATGAATTAAAGACTCCAATATTTGCGATAAAAGGTTTCACTGAAACATTGCTAGATGGTGCTATTGAAGATACTAAGGTTAATAAAAAATTTATAAAAAATATAGAATCGCAGGCTAATAGACTTGAGAATTTATTTTCTGATTTGATAGATATATCAAAAATTGAATCGAATCAGTTAATCTTAAAATTAGATAAATTTAAACTACAGGAATTAATTGAATGGACCAAAGAAACATTTACCAAAGTTATTCAAAATAAGGGGATTAATTTTATTACTCCTGATTGTAAAGATTTACATGTGATAGGTGATAAAAAATATTTAAAGTCAGTTTTATCTAATCTAATTAATAATTCAATCAATTATTCCAATAGTGGCAGTATTATAATTTCTGTCAAATTAAATAAAAATAAAGTTAGAATTTCAATAATAGATAATGGTATAGGAGTTGAAGAAAAGCATATAGATAGAATTTTTGAGAGATTTTATAGAGTGAGTTCTGATAGATCAAGGGAAACTGGCGGTACAGGCTTAGGATTATCTATTGTAAAACATATTTTAGAAGCTCATGGTACAGATATTTCTATAGAGAGTAAGTTGAATGTAGGTTCGACCTTTTCATTTCAACTTAGTAACGTATAAATTCTTAACATAATCTTAACATAATCTTAATATTATCTTCATTTATTATTTGTAAAATTATCTATACTCATTAAGGTTAAAAATGAAAAATAAATTAATTATAATAAAGGTTTTAGGTGTATTTCTATGTTTATATCTATTCCTAGTTGGTATAGGTGGATTATCATCAGGCATTAAAGGTTTGGGTGGAGATTTTGCGAAAACTGTTCTTAGTACTACAAGCAATCCTTTTACAGCTCTATTTATTGGAATATTATGCACAACACTATTTCAAAGTTCATCTACTACAACCTCACTTATTGTAACAATGGCAAGTACAGGCGCACTCACTATTGGTGGTGCAGTACCTATGATCATGGGTGCTAATATTGGTACAACCGTTACCAATACAATAGTTTCAGTTGGATATATAGGAAAGGGTAATGAATTTCGAAGGGCCTTTGCAGCCTCTACCGTTCATGATTTTTTTAATATAATGTCGGTAATGATTTTATTTCCACTAGAGTTAATGTTTGGTTTTCTAGAAAAGTTATCAGTGGGATTAGGTACTATTCTTTTTGGAGTTCTATCGACAGACCAGGCGTTTAAAAGCCCAATAAAAAAGGCAGTTAAATGGGGTTCTAAGCAAATTGAACATATCAGCTTTGATAATGATATTATATATATTGTGCTTAGTGTTCTACTAACATTTTTAATGCTTTATAGTATTGTAAAATTACTTAGAAGCCTTGTTTTAGAAAAAGTTGAAGCATTCTTTGATAAATTTTTATTTAGAAATGCAATAAGCGCAATGATTTTTGGTATCATTCTAACTATTATGGTCCAGAGCTCATCAATCACCACTTCAACCATTGTCCCATTAGCTGGTGCCGGAGTATTAACACTTAGACAGATATTCCCTTTTACGTTAGGGGCTAATATTGGTACCACTGTTACGGCTTTATTGGCTTCATTAACTTTAAATCCAATAGCAATGGTTGCAGCATTTAGTCATTTATTTTTCAATATATTCGGGATTGCTCTAATATATCCAATAAAAATATTAAGGGAGATTCCAATCAAATTAGCACTATTCATGGCAGATCAATCAGTAAAAAATAAATTTATTCCATTAATTTATTTAGGTATATTATTTGTTGCACTGCCATTAACCATAATTTTCATAGGAGGTTAAAATGTTTAAACAGATATTTGAATTATTTAAAAGTGATAGTTTATACGAGCAGGCATTATCAGAATGCCACGAGATGCTAGAGATTGACAGAGAGATGTTTAATGAATCTATAAATGCATTAAGAGCATCAGATTCAGCTGATATTCCAATTGATATCTATGCTATGGATAAAAAAATTAATTCATTTGAACGTGATGTCAGGAGGAAGGTTATGACCCACCTTGCAATATCTGGCTCTAAAGATTTGGGCTCAGGATTAATTCTTACAAGTGTTGTTATAGATATAGAGAGAATTGGAGATTATACAAAAAATATTTATGACTTAGCTGTCAATCATCCTAAAAAATTAATTGCCGATTCATTTGAGGAAAGACTTAGTACTATAGAAACTAATACTAGGGATTATTTCAATAAAACAATTGATACTTTTAAATCACAGGATATTGATGCTGCAAGAGAGCTAATGGGAAACTATAAAGAAGAAATTTCTGAAGTCAGCCAATCTATTGTTGAGGATGTCATATCAGGTAAAGATAATAATTTAACGGCCTCACAGGCAGGATCTATTGCTCTATATAGTCGATATTTAAAGCGAATCGCTGCACACTCTAGAAATCTTATATCAAGCATAGTTAATCCATTTGAAAGAATTGGATATCCTGAATAGAAGTGAAGCAAACATTACTTTTTTTATGCACAGGCAATTCATGCAGATCACAAATGGCAGAGGGTTTTGCTAAAACTACACTGAATAGTAAATATCAGATTTATAGTGCTGGAGTTGAGGCTCATGGACTTAATCCTAATGCAGTTATAGTAATGAAAGAAAAAGGGATTGATATCACAACACAAGAATCTACTAAAATATCTAATGATCAGCTTTCTCAGTATGATCTTATTGTAACGCTATGTGGCGATGCTAGGGATAGGTGCCCCATTCTAACTGATAATCAAAAAAATATTCACTGGGATTTAGAAGACCCTGCCAATGCAAAAGGCAGTGAAGATGAGATTATGAGTGTATATAGAATGGTACGTGATCAAATTTCTATTAATATAAATACACTACTATGAGCAATAGCATTTTAAATAAATGTGTAGCTGAATTTTTAGGTACTTTTGCTCTTGTGTTCTTTGGTTGCGGATCGATGATTTTGCATGAGATAAATCCAGTTGCTATTTCTGTTGATTCAATTCCTATAATATTTGGATTGATTGTTGCTTCGATGATATATGCCCTTGGACATGTATCAGGTGCTCATTTCAATCCAGCAGTTTCTATCGCTTTTTATCAGAATGAAAATATTAATATAAAAGAATTGTGCTTTTATATTCCATCTCAGGTAATAGGAGCAGTGATTGCTTCATTTTCACATAGTTTCTTTTTAGGAGATAATCATAGTTTTGGAATGACAATAAATAAACTAACAGTTTATCAATGCGCTTTCCTTGAAATGTTAATAAGTATGTTTTTGATGCTAACAATAATAAGTGTGGCTACCAATGAAAAGATTTCAAAACATATTGCAGGTTTTTCAATTGGCGGTATTATTGCTGTTTGCTCATTTGTTGCGGGACCATTTACAGGCGCATCAATGAATCCAGCTAGATCAATAGGACCTGCGGTATTAGCTAATAATTATAATGATATAGTATTATATTTATTGGCTCCAATAATTGGAATGTTAATTGCTAACTATATATATAACTATATAAAGGAGATATAAATGAAAAATGTTATAATTGTAACGAGCTTAATTTCATCATTATTTTGTGGTGATATAAGTGGCGTCTCATATTTTAATTATGCGACTGGAGATGCAGGTAATGATGAAGATCATGGATTTGCAATGAACAGAGTATATTTGACCTATAAAAATGATGTTTCTGAAAATACGTCATTTAAATTTCAGGCAGATGTGTTAAGCCAAGAAGGTGATGGCTTACAAATGTATCTGAAGAATGCAAAAATGGATTACATGGCAACAGACAACATCACTCTTACATATGGACTTCAGGGTATGAATGTATTTAAATCTCAAGAAAAAATATGGGGAAATAGATATTTGGCAAAGACATCTATGGATAATAATAAATGGAGTCCATCAGCTGATCTTGGGTTTGGAGTTAAATTATCAATGGGATGCCCGATCATAAAAACCAATAAGGTTTCTGGAAGTTTGTTATTTACAAATGGAGAGGGATATAAAAATGATTCATCGGATAACAACGAAAGAATATCTGCAGCCTTAGGGTATACGCATAATATTGGTGAGGATATGAGCTTACAAGCTGGAGGTTCTTATTCTACATTAGACTATGATGCTATAGTAGATGATGCGACTACAGCTGACATTGATGAAACTGCAGAGGCTGGCACTGCAAATATTATGGCACTGTATGGTGGATTTTCTGGGTTTGGACTTAGAACCGGATTTGAATATAACATGGGTACTGATCTTAATTTAGATGATTATGGTTCTGATGCTACATTGATGTCTTTTTATGGAAATTATGATTTAGCATTTTTTGATAGGTTGTCAATAATAGTAAGATATGATAGCTTGGATAATGGTGCGGATGATGATCAGACAGATGTCGATGAAAGTGCAGACACAACTACTCTATTAGCTGGATTGAGCTATAAATGCGCAGAGGGTATCACATTTACTCCAAATATAACACAAACAACTGTTGGCGAGGGTGATCCTACTACCGCGGTAAACCTAACTTTCATGCTTAAGTTCTAAAGAATATTATATTTATCTGCGTTCTAATTTTATAAAGGGCGCAGATAAATTCAATTTTTTCAGATATGGAACTTCTACTTCTAATCCTTGCGTCATTTTTAACTTCATCAATCTCTGCAGTATTAGGCATGGGTGGTGGTGTTATACTGCTAGGGATAATGGCAATAATTATTCCTGAAGGATTTATGGTCATTGCACTTCATGGAGTTATTCAGCTCGTTAGTAATATCACTCGCACCTATGTATTTAGGAAGCATTTAGTAGCTGATATCATAAAAACGTTTTTAATTGGAGCTGCTATAGGTTTAATAATATCAGCTATTATTATTATAACTATTATTTCTGCTTTGGAATTAGAATCTGCAAATAGTTTAAAGGTTGACTTTTTGAAACCAATTATAGGCCTATTTATTTTATGGTATTTATTTTTTAAAGGTCCTAAAAAAGAAAAGAAATCATCATTTGTTTGGATGGGAGGAATTAGTGGTATTAGCTCTGTTTTTATTGGTGCCACAGGGCCACTTATAGCTCCATTTTTTCTAAGTGGAAACCTTACAAAAGAAAATATTATTGCAAATAAAGCAGCCTGCCAGGTAATAAGCCATCTAGGGAAGATTCCAATTTTCATTTTTTTGTTTAATGTGAACTATGTTGCTCAGATGAGTACATTGCTACCTCTGGTTATCTCAGTATTTATTGGGACCAATGTGGGTAAACATGTACTTGGTTTTATTCCGGAAAATATTTTTAGAATTCTATTTAAAGCTGCCTTATTCGTAATAGCTATAAAACTAATTATATACAGCTAGGGTTATTTCTCCCCCAAATATGTTGCCACAAGGTGAATCCTATCCTCTTCGCCACCATTAAAAGCGTTATGATATTTTCTTGTGTTGGTATACCAAACATGACCATCTGAGGGGATGTGTTTAGCTTCATCGTCAATAACTAAAATCGAACCAGGATTTGTTAGAATTGCCAGATGTAATCGTGGCTCGGGATCTCTGTGCCAGCTTAGTGTTGTCCTAGGCTCTTTAAGCAGGATCCTAACTCGTCCTACCTTATAGTGTTTATTGAGCTCATTATAGATCTCTTCAAAATATGTACCTTTAAATTGTTCATTTAGCTCTGTATACATTTTTTCTTTGATTGGACTTTCTCTAACCACCTCAGTACCTGTGTGGTTAGGCTTAGTCCAGTAAACACCTCTTAAATTTCCACCTTGAATGGATGTAGTATCATTGGGAATTTTGTTTAAACAAAAGCCCTTTACATGCCATTCCTTCCATTTCATTGTTTTTAATATATCATCCATAGCTTCTTGCATTTTTTGAACATCAAA
>MDSW01211134.1_pt1 | contig 23038 bp, 18 predicted proteins | sample 811171 | NCBI WGS metagenome assembly MDSW01 (sample SAMN05326641, study PRJNA326480) | marine metagenome | isolation source: seawater | place: Atlantic Ocean: North West | collected 2012 | reverse complement strand
CTGGGCCCGTGGGTTAGCTTGGCCTATACTTGGCGGCTGGGGGCCGTCAGACCCCAGTTCAAATCTGGGCGGGCCCACTCACTTGTCATGCAAGTTGTAAACCATGAGAACCCCAGTATATTGTGTCCTGAAACCTTTGGTTTGATATGGGGCTTTGAAAAGTAGGTACCATGCGAACCGCTCGGGCACTGATTTTGGCGACCCTCCTCCTGTTAACTCCCCTGTCTCTTTTGGCGACTCCAGCCACAGCCGCAGACACTTCTGTAAATGCCGATACGACATGGTCGGGGGCAGTCGTTCTGACTGGAAACGTCACTGTAATGAACGGTTCAACCCTCACCCTCGCACCTGGAACAACCGTAGATGGTGGGGATGGTTATTGGATCCGAGTAGAAGGAACTCTTTCTGCTTCAAACAGTGATTTTTTCTCATCTCAAGTTCCGCTTACAAGTGGCTCCCATGGCGCCGGATTGTGGACAGGAATTTATGTGACCAACAAAGGACATGCCATTTTGAGTGAAGTCACCATAGAAAATGCGAAAACAGCAATCAAAGTAGAAGGGTATCTTTCCGCAAATAAAGTAACAATCAAAGACTCGTATATTGGAATCAACGTAATTGGTTCTGCTGACATAACTTCTCTCACAGCACAGCACATCGATTACGAGGTTTTGCGTAACTCTGGTTCTTTGAGCCTTTCTTCAGGCACTTTTACCGATATTGCAGGCGGCCTTTGGTCAACAGGTACGAGTGTCGTTGATACACTGACTCTTTCACAGGCAGGAACAGGATTGCGTTCGACCAGTGGAACCCTTTCTGCGACAGGAATTGGTTTCATCGACACTACAGTAGCCATCGCCAGCCAACAAGGCGCTTCTACGACAGTCGACAGCATCACTGCTAGCAATGTAGCTCTCTTTATTGATGCAGCTGACAGCGATGATTTGACGGTATCTTCTGCAGCAGTTTCGGGCCAGCGTCTCCTCCTTGCCAATGGTGCGAACAGTTTCACAGTCAGTGATGTCGATTTTGAAGGAAGTCTTTCTCAACCTCTTGCAGTTGTCGACCAGAGATGCACCGGGACTTGTTCTTGGAACAACATTGAGGTGACCAACGCTACGAACGGCTTCCTTCTTTCCGGCCAAGGTAATCATTCGATATCGAGCCTTGACCTCTCAGTGGTGGAACGAGGGATAGAAGGCACCGGTGATGGGCATGTTCTTCTGAATTTTGTCAACCTTACAGCCGGGACCACTGGCATCGAAATGCGAGACCCTGATAGCACATTCAATGACGTTTCAATTGAAATGACTTCGAGTGATTCAACCGCTTTTGACCTTCTTGATGGCGACCACCAATGGTCGACAGTTTCAGCATCAAAAACATACTCTGCTCAAGATACAACATCAATCGGTCTTGCTGCTTGGTATGCGGATATCACTGCTACAACGTTTTCACTGCTCCACTTTGGAAACGGAATTTTAGCAAACCATGCCGATATTACTGGGGCTTCTTTTTCAGTTCAAGATGGAAAAGGAATTGGGATTGCCTTGGAACACAGCTCTCTCTCGATGGACAGTTTAGACACACGCGTTTACCCTGAAGGCGTTCTCTTGGACAAGACATCACATCTCCATGTGTCTGATTGGACGGCAGAAACACACGCCACCCCACTCTCCATCAGCACAACTTCGACGGCGACGATTAGAAACTTCCAACCTCTCAACACCCAAGCCTCTTCCTCCGATGCCCTTGGCGATGGAACGCTCATCTATGGTGGCTCAACCACCGCACTTATCGCCGTTTCATCAGCGTCATATCTCGAAGAAACCCCAGTAACATTCACTGATTTAACTGGAAATCCAGTTCAAGCGGCCATCAACGTTCACGGCTTTTCTTTGCAAAGCGATGTTAACGGCGGTGCGACCCTTCCTCTCCTCAGCAGTGGCTCATCAGTCGATGTCACCCTTGCAGGGGCCGGTGTACGTGTTACACTCTACGGTTCACAAATTGGCCAATCCGTTCAGGTTCCAGTTATTCCTCAAGGAGATTGGACCATTTCCACAGGGCAATTTGTATTCCTCGGCCCTCGACCAGATGGATTGCCGCACACAATGACTGGTGACCTTACGATTTCTACAGGAGCAGGTTTGGAGTTATCTGATACCACATTGAGTCTTCCTGCTGATGGAGTTGTTGAAGTTGAAGGCTCTGGAGAACTTACTGGCAGTGGAGCGACTCTTGATGCCAACAGCGTATCTCTTGGAATCGATTCTGTACTCACGCAATCCTATGGTGGGCAAGGGATGATACTTGACTCAAATCTTACATGGGTTTGTCAATCTACTCGCAGCGTCTCAAACGTCATCATTCTCGGTTCATTGATGCTGCAACCCGGTTGTAAAGTCGAGATGCTTGAAGGCAGTGTAGAGGGTGCAGTTACTGCTCTTACCAGTGCGGAACTGACAATCTTGTCTTCACTGCAACTTGCTGTTCTCGATAAAGGAGAGCCTGTAGAGAATGCGTTGATCATGATTGATGGCTCATCCACAACAACCGATTCAAATGGGGAAGTTTCAACCACAGCAGTCGCCAGATATGTCGATGATAACTCGGAAACTTTTGGAGGCATCAAAAACATCAATCTCCAGATTGGTTCATTCATGGACTTTGTCACTTGGGATTCTTCTACCTCTTTTGAATACACCTTTATGGCTTCTACCATCTCACCAGGGGCTCTCTCAAACTGGCTTGTTCTTGAAGCCCAGTGGAGTCCTTATTTCCTTGATGGCGACCTTGACGTGGAGGCATTGGGAACGCTCACCATTGATGATGGTGTATCGCTCCGTATTTCAGAAGGAAGTCAAATCAATGTCGATGGTCGAATAGACGTTGGCGCTGCAACCCTCTCTTCAACAGGGTCCGGTTCTCGCTGGGGCGGATTTGTCATGCAAGGCCCGAGTTCAACAATCGATTTGTCGCAGACGAATATTTTCGAAGCATCACCTGCTTTGAATGTTGAAAACCAAGGTACTTTTATTGGCGACGGAATCACAATGGCACGTTCTTCAGGAGCCGACCCTCTCATCCTCATCAACAGCAACAGTCAAGCGAACATCACACTCAAAAATTCACACTTGTATGATGCAGGTAATGGCTGCATCAAAGCATTCCCATCTTCGAGTCATTTGACACTTTCAGATGTATCTCTTGAATCGTGCAACGGTGATGGCGTATGGGCGCGTCAAATCGCTCTCGACTTTGATTCAGTGACGCTTGGTGAAAATGTTACAACAGGATTTGATTTTACGGCTGTAACAGGTGAATTAACTCATGTAGACGCTGTGATGTTTAACGGCGCTGGAAACATCCTCGCCTTAGATTCAATCGATAGTGATTTCACCGTATCCCATTTGAACGGGACGGTTGGAGCTAGCGCGGGAATAACTGGGATAAATAGCCGTAATATTCAGATGAGTAACATCCAACTAACAGGTTCGCCAGGTCTCGATTTTGACAATTCAGCAGGAACCGTAGATAATGTGATTTTGAACGGTCTCGGCTCTGGAACCGCATTCATAAATCATCATGGACGCTCTTCTGATTCACTTATTGTCGAGGACATCATCGCCTTTTCTTATTCAGTTGGAATTGATTTGCACAACGATGAAATCGATGGTAACATCGCTCCATTCATCGTTCGAAATCCAGATATCATTTGCTCGACGGTACTTTCCTCAGAAAACTACCCTGCCAGAATGGAAGGCGGCGCCACATATGGGGCAATTTCTGCTTCGGGAGACATTCTCATCGATCTCATCGATACCTCCACCGAATCCCCCTCAATGTTTGACGGTGCTGAATTGCGAACTTGGAACACATTCACGCTCGATGCCACTTTGAATGGAGTGCCCCAAGATGTGGAATTCACCCTCCAAACGCTCGGGCTCGACCCTGAATATTCTACTTCGATATTTGGAAACTCTTTACTCGTTGAAATTCCAATCTCGTATACTGCCAATGGGACAAGCAGTGAATTGGTCTCTTTCAATATCACTACATTAGCAAGTGGCTTGCCAAACACAAACCATGCCGTTACCTACTCGGAATCGATGTCTCAACTCATTGAAATCAATCTGACTTCAAACAATCCTCCGATGATTGAAATTACCGAACCCTATTCTGGTGAACGAGTTATGGAATCAGTGCATTTGCTTGCATCGGTTGACCTTTCAGATGATTTAGATGCCACGGAAGATTTAGTTTTGGTTTGGATTATTTCTGACTCGAGTGGAGTCGAAGTTATGCGAGGTCCGAACGAAGTACAATACAATATTACGGATTTGCAGTTCGGATTATATGTTCTTGAAGTCCAAGTGACCGATACACTGGGTGCAACTTCAATCGCTGCAGTTGATTTCGAAGTAACTGAACTCGACAGCGATGGAGATTGGACAAATACGTGTATTTTCACCCTTGATACCGGAGTTTGGTTCGATCCTACGAACGGCTATCCTTGTGGACCAGACAGTGAAGATACCGACGACGATAACGACGGACATCCCGATACTCGAGATGCGTACTCTGTCGACCCATGTGCGTGGCTCGATACCGACAAAGATGGTCTTCCCGATACAGTCGATTGTCCGGAAGGAACAACCACCTATCTGGTTGCTGACCAAGACGATGATGGTAACGGTGTCAACGACTTATTGGAGAGTGAAGGTTCAACGGAGGATGGTGATTTCTCAACCGGGACACTCCTGCTCATTGTTTTGATTCTTGCAGGCCTTGCTTTCTTCCTCATGCGGATGAAGCGCGGCGGTGGAGAACTTGGTTCGATTGATGAACGGCATCTTTGAGGTGGCACAATGGCAGAGGATTTGCTTATGGCTGCAAATACCGTTGCAGCAATTGCAGTTTTCATTCTCGGACTTATCGTAGCATGGGATGCTTTTTGGTTGTCTCGACAGAGAATCGATATTCCACATTTAGGGGAATTGGACAACGGCGGCTTTGCTTGGAAGAGCGAAGGGCCCCAAGAAGTGATTCGACAATGGGGTAATCTTGCGTCGATGGCTGCTATGATGGCACTCCCTTGGGCTCTTCTTGGAGCTTCAAACACCAGTTATTGGTATGCCATCGCATGGGATGCCTTGTTGTCTTTGCACATCATTTCACTCCTTGTTCCAAAACGCTACGCTATTACTCGAACGAATTTATTTGCCGATGGCCAGCGCTATGATTGGAATCGATTACGCCTGGCTCGCCGCCAACCTGCCCGTCGAATCATGTTGCTACGGAAGGGATGGGGTATTTTCGGACCTCTGCCATTGGGTGGTGAGCAAAATGATTTGTCAAAAGCCCGCTCGCGAATCGATTTAGTACTTGATTCTGAAGCAGAATGGAAGCAGAATTTACCTCGCTCCTCAGAACAAGAGTAGCGTTATTCTCAATAAGTGCCTTCCCTTGGACAAGGTATGGAATGGACACAAAGCGGTGAGGATTTATTTGTGCGTATCGACCCGGATGAAGAAATACATGCATCATTGCAATCTCTTGCTGATGAAATCGGGTTTAATGCTGCAGCAATTACCAGCGGAATTGGAAGAACCCGAGACAACAAATACGGCTACATGAATGAACAAGGAGTCTATCAGAGACGTCCTCTCGACCCGCCTTCAGAAATGGTGAGTTTATCGGGGAATATTGCAAGAACTCAGGAAGGCAAGGCGTTTACTCATATCCATTGTTGTTGGTCGGATGACGACAATAATGTTCATGCAGGACACATGTTTGAAGCAACTGTTCATGTTGTAGCAGAGATACACCTTCGTATCCTTCCGAAGGCGATAATGACGCGTTGCCCATTGGCTGATTTCGAGTTATTGGGACTGCAATTTTCGTGATGTTCATATCCTGTGGCGCGGGTGCATAATCATGGCCGGCGGTGAGCGAATTCAACAACTGGCCGAAGCGGTCCGATATCACCGAGAATTGTATTACAATCAGTCCACGCCAGAAATTTCTGATGCGGAGTTTGACGCGCTATGGGACGAATTAGAACTCCTTGACCCAGAGAATGAAATCCTCCATCAAGTTGGGCCTGAACCACTGCCAGGTACAGTGAAAGTAGAGCACATGTTCCCAATGCGCTCTCTCGATAAAGGGACTTCGGATGAAGACATCATTCACTTCATTACACAATCAACCAGCGGCGGAAAGCGATACTTGGCTCAACCAAAACTCGATGGTTCTGCTTTGTCGCTTGAGTATGTTGCCGGCAATCTACACAGAGCAGCAACTCGAGGCAGTGGAGAAAGAGGAGAAGATGTGACGTTGAATGCAAAATTGGTTGCCAACATACCAACACGTCTCAAAATCCCTGTTGATTGCCATGTTCGCGGAGAAGTGGTCATGCCGGTGAAAGTTTTTGAAGAAAAGTACAGCGGTATTTCTCCAAATCCCAGAAATTTATGTTCAGGGGCACTCCGTCAAAAACACGGAGATGGCAAAGCAGAAGCCTCTGATTTGGTATTTTGGGCCTACGACGTGCAATTCGTCAAAGACCCACCTTCTGCTGAAAACGACAGTGAATTATTGGACTTTTTGAAAAACTCCATCGGAATTGAGCCCGCCCCGTGGCAAGTATTTGATTCCAAACCACTCCATGAAGAAATGATTGAATTTACCAACGAATGGAGAATGAAACGTTCTTCGTATGAATTTGAAATCGATGGTATTGTTTTCAAACTCGATGACCTTGCTCAACGAGAACGATTGGGCTCCACAGCCCATCATCCAAGATGGGCTCTGGCATGGAAATTCCCGCCTGAAGAAGCGACATCTGTTTTGCTCGAAGTCAATTGGCAAACCGGCAGAACAGGTGCGGTCACACCTGTTGCTCGTATTGCTCCACAGATGGTCGGAGGCGTTACCGTTGAGCACACAACTCTTCACAACGTTGGCGAAGTCGAACGACTCGACCTCAAACTTGGCGACCGGGTTCTTATTGTTCGCCGAGGCGATGTTATCCCGAAGATAGAATCTGGACTTGGGCCTGCAAAACAAGCCGACCTTGAGGGGCGACTTCATGCAGACGGGACCCTCTTTGAAGAGAAATTACCCATTGCTTGTTCGATTGAAATCCCTCCACATTGCCCTGCTTGTCAAGGGCAATTAGAAGTCGATGGGGCATTCATACGTTGCAACGACTTGATGTGTGATGCACGCACCAGCCGCTCGATTTTGTATTGGTGTCGAGCCTTAGAAATGGATGGAATTGGAGAGAAACTGGTTGAACAATTACTTGAACAACAACTCATATCCTCTATCCCCGATTTATTTCGCCTTCAACAAACACAATTGGAAAACATGGAACGCATGGGAGAGAAATCCGCTCTGAATGTTTTAGGTGAATTGGACAAGGTCAAAACACTCACGCTCGGTAAATTCCTCCATGCATTAGGCCTTCCAGGAATCGGGCCTGAATTAGCGACCTCGGTCGCTCAACATTGCGAAGATTTCCCTTCTCTTCTTCAATGGGTCGAGGATGCTTTTGCAACACCTCAAGATGAAAACTTTGGACCCCTTACAGATGAAAAAGAAAAACCGTATGTCGATAACCAAGCCATCCGTTCGTTATGCCAAGTCGAAGGAATCGGCAGCAAAGTAGCCCTTCAAGTTCGCGATGGTCTCTCCAAACGGAAGGAAATGTTGCTTGACCTTGCCACACTGATTACAATTCTTAAAGAACCAAAAGCAGCATCTGGCGGTCCACTTGATGGAATGTCATTCTGTCTAACAGGTACGCTTCAAAACCCACGAAAAGAAGTTCAATTGGCGATCAAAGCAGCTGGTGGAAAAGTCGTTGGCAGCGTATCTTCACAACTCAGCGTTCTTTTGGCAGGAGAAAAAGCAGGTTCGAAATTAGCTAAAGCAGAATCACTCGGCGTTGAGATTTGGTCCGAACAACAACTGGAAGAAGCGATTGGCCAATCAACGCTTTCGTCCAAAGAATCCTTGTCGAAGGAGCCTGAGCATAGTACGAAAGCAGAAAAGAACGAGGTGAAACAACCTTCACTTTTGGATTTCAAATGAGGGTTACAAAATGCAGAAAACCTCAGCCGCTGCATTTGTTGAATCAATACTTGAATTTTCTGAATTCGGTACACAACCTCATCTCGAATCCTTTGAATGGGAGGTTGCAGGGCGAAAGGGTACAACGGTGAAAGCGACCAATGAATATTGGACAAGCCGTCAACGCCAAGCCCATTCCCTGCATGAAATCTCATATCGAGCGTGTTACAAACCCCAACTCCCACAATTTTTTATTGAGCGCTTATCCGAACCTGGCGACGCTGTTTACGACCCTTTTATGGGGCGAGGGACAACACAAATGGAAGCCTTTCTCCTCGGCAGAAAACCAGTTGGAAACGACATTAATCCACTGAGTCAAGTGCTTCTTGCCCCGCGCCTTTCACCACCATCTCTCGAGGACATAGAGCGACGATTGTACAGTCTAAATTTGGACGAACCAAAAGAAACCAACTTCGAACTGCTTGCTTTTTATCACCCAGATACATTGAAAGAGATTATTGCACTAAAGGAATATTTTCTTGAACGTGAACGACAGGGAACGCTCGACAGTATCGATGCTTGGATACGCATGGTGGCCATCAATCGCCTCTCTGGCCATTCCACGGGTTTCTTTTCGGTCTACACGCTCCCTCCCAATCAAGCAGTGAGTGTTAAACGGCAATTGAAAATCAATGAAACCCGGAATCAAGAACCAGAGTACAAGGAAATCCGTCCTCGAATTCTCAAAAAGTCAAAGAGTTTACTCAAGGATTGGGATTCAAATGATTCACAGCATAAGCACGCATCACTTCTTACCAATACAGATGCCAGAAATGTTTCAGAAATCACAACTTCTTCTGTGCAACTCGTGGTTACTTCGCCACCGTTTTTGGATATCGTCGACTATCAAGCCGATAATTGGCTTCGATGCTGGTTCATCGGCATTAATTCTTCAGAAATCAAAATCAGCCAACTCAAAAATGTTGAGGACTGGGAGAAAACAATGACTGCCGTTCTCAAAGACCTCAAACGGATTGTCAAGCCAGATGGCTACATTGCTTTCGAAGTGGGTGAAGTTCGTAACGGGGCAGTTTTACTTGAAGAAAATGTGGTCCGTTGCGGAATTCGTGCAGGTTTAGAACCAATCATCATTCTTATCAATGCTCAAGAGTTTACCAAAACTGCGAATGCTTGGGGCGTTGACAACAAGACCAAGGGCACCAATACAAACCGTATCGTAGTGTTTCACAAGGCATGAATTACCGCTGAAAGAGTGATTCGTCAAATCAATGAACCAAGCCTTTGATAACCACTCATTCTGTGGTATAACCATGAATCGAAGATACCTCGCTTTTACATTGGTTCTCCTCGTCCTCCTTGGAGGCATTCCGTTAACACAAGGAAACTCAGCGGGAATCTATCAACAAAGTGCTGGCTGTACATGCCATTCTCAATCAGGTACCCCTGCTGCGACCGTCGCTATTACCGGATTACCAACTCAATATACTGCAGGGGCAAGTTCGACACTGACCATTACAGTGAGCAATGGAATCACAGGGTCGAAAGGAGGTTTCAGCCTTGAAGTGGACAAGGGAACACTCTCGGCAGGAATGGGATTTGCAGTCAATGTTAACAGCGCCCAAGACAGTGCAACACACTCGATTACAGGGAGCAATCAACGTTCATGGAGCGTTGACTGGACTGCACCAGCGACCGGTTCTGGAATAGCTACTGTTTCAGTCGCAGGCTTGACAGCAGACGGTAGCAGTGGAAACACCGGCGACCGTTGGGCCACAGCCTCGTATCAAATTTCAGAAACCGGGGCCGCCCCAAACACTTCGCCAAGCGTATCGAATCTCATGCTTGGGCCGAGTGGGGCGACAACAACTTCGACCTTGACCTTGAGTTATACCTATTCAGATCCAGAGAACGACCCTGAATCTGGAACACAAATTCAATGGTTCAAAGACGAGGTTGAACAAACCTCTCTCCAAGGATTAACCGTTTCTTCTTCTGCCACTACAAAGGGCGAAGATTGGAAAGCGATTGTCACCCCATCTGATGGAACAGACCCTGGAAGTCCAATCACGAGTAATACCCTAACAATTGCGAATTCAATACCGTCGCTAACAACTCCTGAGATACAACCTACAACGCCGACAACTGATGATGATTTGTCGTTCACAAGCACCACTTCAGACGACGATATCGATGCGGTCCACTACGATGTACGGTGGTTCCTTGACGGAGTACTTATTCCTGAATTGAATGACATGGAAACCCTCCCCTCCTACATCACCAGAGATGGAGATACTTGGAGTGTAGAGGCTCGAGCAAATGACAGTGAAGACGTCTCCCAATGGCTCTCATCACTTTCGGTTTCAATTGGAGGAGGGCAAACCAATACAGCTCCAACGGTTTCTGATGTTCTGTTGAATCCTACTGCAGCCTACACCACTGATGATTTTTCTGTGAGTTATACCTATGGTGATGCTGATGGTGATGCGGAAGTACAATCTGAGATTAGTTGGTTCCTCAACAGTGCACCTTATGCTTTTGCTGAAAACAGTGCAACTCTTCCTGCAACCTTTACTGAAAAAGGACAAATTTGGTTTGCAAAAGTCCGTGTGAATGATGGCGCAGAATGGTCGACATGGACCTCAAGTCCTTCGATTACCGTTCTCAATTCAGCGCCGGTAACCGAATCGATTTCCTTGAGTCATTCCGAGGCTCAAACCACCGATGACATCGCAGTTGCATTTACCATGTCCGATATCGATGGTGATGAAGAATCCGATTCAGAAATAACATGGTGGCGAAACGGTATCAAGAAATCATCACTCACGGGTTTAACCACATTACCAGCCTCTTCGACTTTGAAAGGAGAAATTTGGACGGTGATGGTGAAAGCGGGCGATGGAAGTGACATCAGCACAACACCTCTTTCAGCAAATGTGTCAATACTCAACAGTGCACCCACTGTTGATTTGGCTCTTTCTTCAAATGTAACTGCACTCGGTCCACTGAACCTTGTGATCACGACTGCTGATGACGATGACGATGCTGTTGAAATCGAAATCACTTGGTATCGAAACGGCTTCCTTGAAGGTTCGTTAACAAATGAAACAAGCGTTCCTTCGAACTTGCTTGGCCCTGGGCAAACATGGACCGCACATGTTCTACCAACCGATTCTGATGCTACGGCAGGTCAAACAGCCATAGCCTCAACCTCCATTCTCAATATTGAACCAGTAGCCTCAATCGATGTAGTTACACAAACCATTTGGGTTGGTGAATGGGTAACTCTTGATGCCGGGCAATCCAGCGATACCGACGGTCGAGTTGCTGAAGCATCATGGTCCTGGATTGATACCGAGGGCAATACGGGTTCAGATTCTGGTTTTGAAATCCAAATGATTCCACTTGCAAATACAGTTGTGACATTGACGGTTATCGATGATATGGGCGATTCTGCGACAACAAACGTCCAACTTGCCGTTACCCAAGGGCCAGTTCTTTCCGATTTCAGTGTTGAAGCCAAAGGCAAGAACGTCATCTTAGAATGGAAGTGGGATGGGCCAAATGCAACATTCAACATCTTGCGAAACGGCGTACTTATTGGAACGAGTGACGACGATTCTTTCACAGACACGCCGCTGTTTGCGGGAGAAAACACATATCTTGTTCAGCCACAAAGTGATGGCATACCCTTCGTTGCAGGCTCATCCTCTTCACAAACGGTTTTGCTTGAACCTGCTGCTGTTGAGGCACCAGGGCCATCTTCATTTGGTGGAATGATTTCTGGAATACTCTTCTTATTGATTGGACTGGCTGCATGTGGATTTGCATTGATGGGACGGAGAGATTGAAATGAAGATGAAAAATCGTATTCACATTGTCTTTATTCTATCCTTGCTGTTGTTGTGCTCCGCATTTGGTGCTGCTGAACCGGGGGGCAATGGCGATTCACTGCGAGACATGCAATGTGGAGGCGCGTGCCATGGCGACGCGTCAATAAACGAGACTTCCTTGGCAGTACTCACACTGTCTGCTGATGATACAATATATGTTGGAATTCCAACAACCCTTACACTGACAGCAACCAATCTCGAGACAAGTTCATCCGGCATAGTTGGATTGTTTTTGCTCACCGACATGACAGGTCATTCAGACACACCACAAGATGCTGGATGGGAGATACTTTCAGACGCCAATGGCGGGGCAGTGAATTACATTGAACGAACACTTGAGCCCGGACAAAATGAATCCAGTATCTCTTGGGTTGTACGAGCCTCGTCGCTAGATTCAACGACCTTTTATGCAGCGATACATCACGGCGGAGGCTATTCAACTCCATACTTTGGCAGCAGTGCCAGTGGTTTGGAAGTTTCAGTTCAAGCCGTACCGGAGAATTTACCTCGGCTTGCAGCAGATTTCATGCCACCAACACTTCGCACGATTGATGCGCCAACGGAGTTAAACATTCAAACTCAATTTACCGAGACATTACAATTTGAATGGAAATCTGAAGATGGCCTCATCATGAATTCGGTTGTAAACACTTCAGGGGACAACAGCTGGACAGCAACCATCCCAGCCGCATTACAACCAACAACCGTTCAATGGCGAGTGATTCTCGAAGGTGAAGGTCCAACACAAACGACGCCATGGTTCATTCTTGCGGCAGAAGAAAGCAGTTGGGAAGTGGAAGAAGGTGCGGTTTATCTCCAAGCCTTTGCCCTTCTGTTCATGACTGCTGGAATTGTACTTTTGCTTCAAACACGACTGACCAAGAACCCTCCCGTATCCAAATACGACGACACATCAATTGTAGCAGCTTCACTCGCTTTGGGCGAGGTACAGGCAATGCCTCAAAACACAACGACTGAAACAACACTTGCCCCAATTCCTGAAGGGGGCTTGCCAAACGGTTGGACTGAAGAGCAATGGGAATGGTATGGGCACGATTATCTTGCAGGAAAGTATGGCGGTGACCAAGCATGATTTCTTCTGAAACATTTCACGTAGTAACTACAGAACTGGTTGTTGGTGCCTTTTCAGTTGCAGGCCTGTGCTTCAGCCTATGCCTTCTTGTCCATTTGGGCATATTGAAACAGCCAACATGGACTTCAGCACTTGACCATGTAGCCCACTTCACCCTTGCCTTCGGCCTCGCAGCAACGCCTTTTGCTATTTTGAGTGGCCTTTCATCAGCACCCGGAGAAGGATTGAACAGTCCCATTTTGGTCAATAAAATGCTTCTCTCGATGACTGGATTTGGTTTTGCCCTGGGTTGCCTCATTTCACGCTGGAGACTTGGAAAGAGGGTATGGGATTCCAAGAAATCCATTTCTCTGCATGGCGCTTCAGGTCTTGCCGCTTGTGGAATGATGTTGTTGACCGCGTCTGCTGGCGGTACTTTTTCAAGAGGAGAATCACTTCTTGATGTGTTCCATTTACCCTATGAGCAAGTCTTGCTATTCCCGCTATTGATCAGCCTCATATCGCTTCTCTTGGGCGTAACGATGTTGGCTCTCGGTTGGAAACGAATGAGTGAAATTTCATCCATACATTGAGCTGCTGGTTGAAACATCAGGAGCCGCTTCAGCCCCTTCCATCATCGCCTTGATTTGGTTTTCAAGTAATTCTGCTTCTTCAAGCAGTGGCTCGTGAGGTAAATCGATGGTTGGTAGTAATTTGTTGAGCGTTTCGATTAACGTTGCAGCAGCACGTGCATCAGGCCATCGTGGGTCTGCCTCGACCATAATGGACATCAAATCCAATCCTCTTCGTCGAGCTTCGCTTAATATTGCAGCATTGATTCCCTTAATGACGCCTTGATTGAGCAAGGAAATATCCATTGAAGTTAACATATCTCTTACTTTTTGATTTGCTCCAATTCCAACAATATCCACGCCTTCTGTATCTTCATACTCGATGGTTGGTTCTGCACCGTTGAGGTTTCCTTTCATGCCTTCTTTTGCAAAAGCATCGATGACAACTCCGTGAACAATTTTATTTTCTCGCGACCATTCAAACATAGCCCAAACGATATCGTTGACCAAAGGTTCAGGAATAACAAGTTCACTCATGAAAAGAATCACTTGTTCACATCCTTCGATGGTGCATTGAGGTCTACCTGCATAGGCTCGAATGACAGGCAAAGGCTCGCCCTCTTGGACCAAAGTGATGACAGGAAGACGCGGGTCTACAATTGCTCCAACAAATTCCAAATCCAAGTGGTCAATCAAAAAATGAGCGACGACACTTGAGACCATTCCAATGCTCGGGAAACAAGAGACCACCATCGCATTTTCAGTTTCTATTTTCGTATTGAGGCGGACACTTGGGCGTTCCATGTGGGTGTGCTGGTGCTCTTAGGTTTCAACACTTTGCCTTACCTGTAATCATCGGTGCCTTCATGTTTGGTGAATGAAAGCGATGAGCATGGCGGAGCAATCGAAACCTGAGCCCCGTCCCCACATGCTTTCACCATCCGCTTGGAACCGTTATGAGACATGTCCACGAATGTATTGGCTCAGCCGCCAAGGTTTACCTCGTAAAGCTGGAATGGCAGCATCATTGGGTACTGCAGTTCACGCATCGGTTGAAGACCTCCTCAATCTTGATATTTCAGGGAGGGCAGATGCAGAAAATGATTGGCTGCCGAAAGAAGGCGAGCGCCTTCTCAAACTCCGTTGGGATGAAGAAAAGGCAATTTTTGATGCGACTCCTCGGCGACCAAAATGGAAGGAAGACAAATGGAATGAGGCGGTTCGTAATCAACGCGGCGCTGTCATGATGTTATTGGACCATGTTGGTGTTCGCAGTCTTGAACAAGAGCAAATCACTGCTGCTTTATGGCGTAGAATACAAAAACTCGCCATCGCCGTTGAAGGCGAACTGAAGACTGCAGATGGCCGCCTTATGGGGCGCTTAGATTTGCTGATGGGTGATGTCAATGATGCAGGAGAATTGGTTGGATGGTTGGTCGCCGACCTCAAAACAGGTCGAACACCAGAAGGTGAATTGAAGACAGACGTCAACCGCCAACTTCGAATGTATCGAGATATTCTTCTCGCCAATAATCCAAATGCTCCAACCGTCCGAACCGAAGGCTGGTACACTCAAAACGCATCGAAGTGGGCGGCACAAGGTGAGAATGTGCTTGAAGCAGCTTATGCCGCCTGGCAAGATACAGTGCCGACTCCTCTTCCGATGAAGCCAACAATTGGTGACGCTTCATGTGGAGGATTCTGTGATTGGAAAGCATGGTGTCCACATTGGTGGAACTGGCGTAATGACAACGGTACGTTGCATAAGGGAGATTTTTCAGATGCCGTTGTTCTTCTCCAAGATTACGATTCAAACTCAGGCTCTGCAGTTTTGGAATTGTGTGAACCTGCCGATGTAAACGGGCGAGCGATGCCAACTGGAAGCCGTCAATCTGCGCGTTTCAGCGACCGAGGTAAAGAGGCGCTTGAGGAAGTCCTAGCAACAGGACACCAAGGCCCACTGTATTTGGGCTCAATTATGACTCAAGCACGTGCCTGGAAGGTTGGACACTGGTGCGATGTTTTACCTTGGAACCCACTCCCAGATGGCGTTGAATACCATCGGCAACCTCGAGCGTGAAGAATTTTTGACAGGTTTAATCGGAGATTAACTCATCAAGATTCAATATATTTGTAGACGAGGGGAAATATACAAATCATTAGAAACGGAGCCTTGGATATGGAGAATAGAACTTGCCCCAAATGTAATACTAGCGATTTGGAGGAAAAGAGGGTCCCCATCATTCCTATCAAATATACAAAGTGCAATCTGTGTCAGTACATTGAATTGTATGGGCTTGATGGAGAGGATAAAGGCGACCGACACAGGGCTTTCCTCTGGCGGCGGGTCGTTTTACCACTTTTGTTCATCAGCACTGGAACATGGCTACTTTTGAGTCTAGTATCTTGGTTGTGACCGGCTGCAACCCTTGCACTTGATTATTTTTTTAGGATAAAATAATAAACAGGATATTCAACACTATGTGTATGAGAAAAACTGTTTTTGTCTCAATATTCGTTGCTACATTATTCTTGTCTGGATGTTTTGGTTCTCAAATGGCAACTGAAACACAAGAAGAGTATGAGCCTGTGGTTTGGGAATTCACTGCATATGAGCCAATAGGAGACCCATTCAATGGAGGGAATATGGAAGATGGAGATATTATGCTAGAAATGACTCAAGGAACAGATTTGGATTACGAACGAGTATCCATTTCAGTCCAGAAGTGGGGTGGCGGTTCTGATGTCTGGTTCCCCGAGTGCAGTCAAACCGGGGAAACAAATTGTTGGGACCGTAATGACCCCTATGATAATACTACATGGGACGTAAATACCGCGATTAAAATTAGTACAGATAATGAAGGAAATTATTCGGTTACAATCACGATAGACGACTGTATGGGCCCTTCGGATTGTGTTCCGCTAGGTGAAACCACTTACACTCATGAGACGGAAGAGTAACCACTTCATCGAAAGTGGCATCCACATCCAATTGATTCATGAGCAATGTTTTTGATTCACTCTTTTGTGAGTAAATCATGCGAACGAAGCCCACTTTGATTTTGTTCTCAATAGGCTTGTTATTTACGCTCAGTATTTCCCCTTTTGTGATGGCTGAAGATGACGAGCCAACTCCGGAATTGATGACTCGAATCATGATGTTACCTCCAGAGGCTGAAGTTACTGGTATGCACGTCGATGCGAATGGGAATTTCTTTGTCAACGCCATGCACCCAGATGAAGACAATTACAAGGCAACAATTGGCGTCATCAATGGAGTCGATTGGAATGACATTCCCGAAAATGTTCCAGAACTTGCCTCATCCAGCAGCGAAGAAGACATCTGGCACGGCATTCGAACATCATATGGGGACTACCAAGTGATTTTACAAACCGGTGATGTGCTTTCCGAGGGAGGAGTCGCTGGAGGTATTTACGCAGCAGATGACGGAGAACAACTTCTTCTCAGCAAAAAACCAGACTACAATGCATTCGTACCTCTCAACGCCGATGGCTCTCATGGTTATCTCTACACTGCTTGGGAAGATCGACCAGCCGGCCTCAGCCAACTGGAACTCGAATGGGACACTTCATCTTCTGAATGGGTTGTCTTAAGCAGTAAGATGCTCGACCTTAGCAGCATCAACGGCGGCTGGGTATTTTGTTTCGGCAGTATGAGTCCTTGGGGCTCACCGCTCTTCTCCGAGGAACTTTATTTCGACAATACCCAATATTGGAACGATGATAGTTTTAGGTATCATTCGGACCAAATCCGATTAGAGGACTATCTTGGCCACTATCCGAATCCCTATGATTACGGATTCATCGTTGAAATAGAGAACGCTTCGTCAAGTGAACCGGATTTCTTAAGACATCTTGCAATGGGCCGTTTTTCTCATGAAAATGCAGCGGTGATGCCAGATGAAAAAACCGTTTATCTTACTGATGATGGGTATGAAACGGTCCTCTTCAAATTCGTTGCTGATACTGCCGGCGACCTTAGCGCAGGTACTCTCTACGGTGCTCAAGTTACTCAAGATGATACAAGAGACTCCGCCATTGCAGGGTTTGATGTTGAATGGATGGAAATGGCCTCGTCATCAAATTCTGAAATCCAAACTTGGATTGATGAATACGACGGGATAACAACTGAAGACTTCATTTCGGGACAGAACTCCTACATCACGGATGAAGAAATTAATGATTGGGCCGAAGGGCGTTTGAATAAAGATTTGAATGGCGATGGGGCTGTGAGCTCTGCGGCCGACGACCGGGTCGCTTTCCTCGAATCTCGCAAAGCTGCTGCTGCACTTGGCGCCACTGATGAATGGAGTAAAATGGAGGGAGTTGCATTTAATGCCAACGCTCCGGAAAACCTCTACCTTGCAATGTCGAGAATTGAATCCGGCATGAGCGATGGACAGGACGACATCGATGTCACGCTAAATTCCTGTGGAATTATCTACCGAATGACGTTGGATGAGGGATGGGGGGTAAACCGAATTGAACCGGTAATCTCTGGAGGCCCTTACACGTCTTCGGCTCAATATCAATGCGATATCAACAACCTTGCAGGCCCAGATAATCTTCTCGTTCTTGATGACGGCCGCCTCCTCATTGGAGAAGATACCAGCAAGCATGAAAGCAACATGGTATGGCTTTGGGGCGAGAAATCTGTACCTTTGGAAGCGAAGGGAGACCTTGCTGTGAACCACGTCAATATGGTAAGGGCCCCCGCAAACAATATCTCGACATGGGATTACAATTACCAAGTTGAAGTCAACGAACTTCAGACTGGTTTGAGTTACACCGCATTTATTTTTATCAAAGAAGAAGGTCATGATGAATGGAAGGGAATCTGGCGGTGGAACGATATCAAAGAGGACGGTGAACAATACGAACACACAATTTCATTGCATACAGGATGTTACTTCATCAACGCCTCTCTGTATGAGAGTGTCGACCTTGATTCTGATGTTAAGAATGCCACAGTGTTGTCGAATGCAGTATCGGAATTCGTTGTTGGAAGCGGAACTTGTGTTGATGGCGTGTACTCGAATGGTAGTGTCGGGCCACAAGACAATACCAACGACAATACCGAAGAAAAAACCCCTGGGTTTGGAGTTTTTCTGAGTATGCTTGCCATACTGGGGGCAGTCTTCGCCATAACGCGCAATGAGTGATTGGATGCCGTTGTTAACGGAGGTCAGACGATGACTCTCCAAATCCAAGGTAAGAGCGAATGATTTCTCGAGCAGACTCATCTTCAACACCTTTTGCAGACAGAAGCCAATGGATATAGCGCGGGTCTTCAAAATGAATCTCCTTCACATCTCTACCCTTGTGTCGTCCAAAAGCGAGAATAATTTGGTCGCCATCTTTGCGAATCTTTCCTAATTGGTCGACCAATTCCAGGTCCCCCAATCCTCGCCCTAAATCAGTAGCATCGGATGTAATTTTTCCATGAACAACCCATCGTTCTAATTCTTCAAGGGAATGTCGAAATGATGGAGCATGGTCAACTGAAAGTCTCCAGAATAAGAGCAGAGAAGCAGCAGCATCAGCAGCCGCAGTGTGGGCATTTTCGAGTGAGATTCCATGTCTGGTACACAGGGCGCCTAGATTGTGTGGCCGAGGAATATTGAGTCTACGAACCAACTCGTAGGTATCCATTACAGCTTTTGGCCGAGGCATACGCTTCCCCAAACGGAGGAATTCACTTTCAAGCATTTCAAGGTCAAATTTACGAACGTTATGACCGACGATAACCGACCCTTCAATCAGGTCAGCTACTTCATCAGCAATGGTTGAAAAATCGCCCTTTCCACGAACATCTTCATCAAAGATACCATGGACATTACTTGCTCCATAGGGGATGGGTCGGCGTGGATTGATAATACGCTCGAAGTGAACTGGAGTGCCTACAGGGTCGGCCCCTACCAAGGCAATTTGCACTACGCGGTCAGATGATGTGGAAATCCCAGTCGTCTCCAAATCAAAGGCAAGCACACGCTCACCATCGAGGACATTCGGGGCCATAACCGAACAACACCACTGACCCCCTTTGAACATCTCCCTCTGAATGTTAGCAATCGCAAATGCCATACTTCTCCACCCAGTGCGTTGGACTATGGGCTTCATACATCGTTTGAAGAATCTCTTTATCTCAAAGTCAGAAGAAGGTGAAACGATGCCAGAAGAGTTCCATGACCCCCATCAAGAAAAGATGGCGGAAGAATTTGTTCAACGCCAACAAAGCGTTATCGACGATGCTATGAGTGAATTAGAATCAAAAGTTCAGAACGCAAAGGGCGAGGCAAACCCAACAGCAGCTCCCGATTATGATGCTGGCGATGTAGAAGTGACGGACCTGTTGTCCACAGATGAACAGATTCAAGACCATTCAGAAATGAATGTTGTTGAGCATCTTTCAGTCGAAGAAATCGGCGACCATCTCGAGTCGGCGACTGTTGTGGGGGACCTGCCAGAAGAAATCCAATTCTAATCTCCGGCCTTCGCCGTTGACATTTCGAATCCGACCGATTGAGAAACATAACCCCGAAGAATTAGATAGGGAGAGGATTCAGCATATTTCCATGTGGGCAATGTTGAGTCGGCGAACTCTTCGTTCTTTACTCATGGCAAGCCTCATGGTTTGCTCGAGTCTTGTAGCGGGCTGCACCGGTGCATTGGATTTTACAGTCGACCCATCAGCCAAACTCACAGCCTACCCTCTTCTCATTCAAGAAGGAGAAACCGTCACTTTCGACGCTCGAGACTCCGACCCGATTGAAGGTCTCATTGCTGAATTCCGTTGGGATTTTGGAGACGGCCAAACTTCAGAAACAACGACTGGATTTACCTCACACCGTTACACCACATTCGGGATTTTTACTGCCATACTCACCGTGGTTAACGGGCAAGGTGGTGAAGACAGCGCTTCCATGACCATCAACGTAAACGGGGCGCCAATGCTTAATTTGACATACCCCGACTCGATACGTTCGGGCGATTCTGTGTTTTTAGATGCCAGTAAAAGCGCCGACCCTGAAGGTGATAATTTGATGTTTGAATGGGATTTGAATTTGGGCGAAGATTCAGATGGCGATGGAGACACGAGAAATGATATTGATGCAACCGAATCAACAGTTCTGTTGCCGACAAATCGTTCCGGAATAATTCAAGGAAGTCTAACAGCAACCGATTCAGCGGATGCATCAGTTAAACAATTATTCACACTTGAAATTACTTCTCGCCGCTATGAAGTGACTTGGGAAACAATCGAAGTCGAATATTCATGGGACGAATATCTCGACCAAGGAGAACAATGGGAGGGCAACATTACACCGGGCGCAGATGGACGCGTTTCTGCTTTCCTTGGAATTCTTGAATTACAACAAGATGTACTCGCTCCTCAAGATAATTTCACCCTTTCAATTTATATTGTCGATGACGGATATGAGAAGTCCGCTCAAACAGGAGAAGGAAATTTCACGAACAATGAATCTGCCAGTGCGTCCCTCTCAAACGACAACATGAATTCCGCAGGAGAGGACGGCGTTTATGATTCAGATTCTGAAGAGGCCCTCCTCCAATATCTTCTCGAATCATCTGGGAACCGTTCAGGTCAAGGCACTTGGGTTTGGACAGTTTTTGCACAACAAGCAGACCCTGAACCTTTATTTGAAGGCGCCCCAGACCCTGACCCAGGAAACGACTGGACTTTGACCGTCACAGTCACTCTCTTGATTCCCAAATTAACTGAAATTGCTTATGAGTAACCACTTTGGTTGATGGGAAGGTGTATGAAGCGGGAGCACTTCGGATGAGTTGATTGCCATGGTCGATGCAGTAGAAATTAGCCGAGTCAACATCCGTGATTCCCTTTCTGTCGATGTTTCAGTTTGGATGGAACACCCCAATGATATGGATTTCCGCCCCGCTCTTTCAGTGTCTGGGACCACTTTTACAATCACCAGCCATTCCGATGGCTCGACTCTTGCATCCGTTGAATTGGATGAAGAACAAATGGAAGCGGTTGTTCGAGATCAAGCAGCCGAACTTCGCGTTAAATTCCAAGTTCAAGGTATGCACGGCCGTTTGAAGGATATTCATCCGATTATTGCAGACGGCAAGGCGAAAAAATTGGCTACAGCCAACTGGAAAACCACTCAAAACGTTTCTTTTGAATGATTATTCGACCTTTCCAGAGGATGGGACTCCCATCGTTTCTTTGATATGGGTTCCCGGTGATTTCCAAATTATGCCTCCAAGAAGAGAAGGAAAAGGTTCGCAAAAACAAGCACGATTTGAACGATTGAAAACAGAGATACTCAATTTCGTTGGTGCGAACCCAGGATGTTCTGCCCAATCGATTGTCGCGAATTTGTCAAATGACCGAGCAATGCGAAATCATGGATTAACTCCTCGCAAAGTTGGTTTCTTCATACCCCGTCATCTCGCTCAATATCTTGTTTGGTGGCAAGACCACACTGCAGGACGTCGAGTTTATGGCGAAGCAGGTTGCCCTGAAGCCCCTAAAAAACAGTGATTTCATTCAAACAATGAGGGTGGGCCTCATGTATATTGAGTATTGAGGGAAGGCTATGCGGGGAGGTGTAGCGGCGTACTTCGACCTTGACGGCACCCTTTTGGATGCTTCAAGCGAAAAAACCCTGACGGCAGTTCTAAGCAAAAAGCGACCTTGGAGAATCCCCTACGGTGCAACCGCATGGTGTGTAGGTTTTCTTGTAAACCTCTTGCGCTTACGTGCACCCTATGATGCCGCCCGAAACCGTGGTCATTTCTCACTCACTTCATGGGGAGTATTGGAAACACTTTCAAAACAAATCGCTGAAGAAAAGCTCGTTCACAGCATAACTCCACAAGCACGAGATGCAATTGAATGGCATCGTTCACAAGGTCATCGCTTGGTCTTGGTTTCCGCAACCATTGCTCCGATGGCAGAAGCGATGGGTGCTGTGCTTGGAATGGATGCAGTCTATGGCTGCGGGCCTGCACAGAGAACCGGTATTCTCAGTGGCTCAGAACGCGGTTGGTCAGTACCACGCAGAAAAGGAAAAGTTCCAATTATTCAGCAAGATGCTCAAGAGAATGGACATGAACTTGCCGAATGTTATGGTTATGGGAACACAATGGCTGACTCATGGTTTATGCGAATCACAGGCCACCCAATTGCGATTAATTCGAAAGGCGCTTTCAAACAATTTGCTCAGGAACAGAATTGGGAAATGCATGATTGGAAAATTCAATCGTAGACGGCGGTTGCACTACCCAGGGACAAGAGCGGCCCCACCGCGATTCGAACACGGGTTGCTGGCTCCGCAAGCCGGCGTGATATCCAAGCTACACTATAGGGCCTTGTAGTCCGGCCACTAACCGAT
>MDSW01041716.1_pt1 | contig 23041 bp, 17 predicted proteins | sample 811171 | NCBI WGS metagenome assembly MDSW01 (sample SAMN05326641, study PRJNA326480) | marine metagenome | isolation source: seawater | place: Atlantic Ocean: North West | collected 2012 | reverse complement strand
GACCGGTGAAATGGAGCGCGGCATGCTCCTTATTGGGGACGGTGACTCTGCCGAAGGCATCATGCCAGTTATCCAACTTTACTTCAGAGCAACAGACTGTATTCAATCGTTTCTCGATTCTATCGGAGGTAACGAAGCTGTTGCCGATATCGACATGGCCAAGAGCATTAAAGAGGCCGTCCAAATATTCGGTTCCATCGGCGATATCGCAACTCAGAATAAAATCGGTCAGGAAATGGGTAGCCTCAAGAAGGCCCAACCCAAACAATACGATTCACTCAAGGGACTTCATGTCCTGCTTATCGATGATGACACGGTTATTCGAAACACCCTCGAGAGACATCTTCGAGGTAAAGGCATGGAAGTTGAACAAGCCAAAAACGGGGCCATTGGACTTGAGCGGCTTCTACAAACCATGAGCCCTTTTGACTTTGTAATTGTCGATTTACACATGCCCATCATGGATGGTTTCGACTTCGTGGCTGAAGTTCGCTCACGGCCCGAATACCAAGATCTTCCAATCTGTATGTTTACCGCCAGTCTCCACATGGCCGATGTTCGTAAAGCCATGGACCTTGGAATCAGTGGTTACGTCATCAAACGCGAGTGGAAGCACTGCTTAATGCCCGAAATCGGCCGAATTCTAGGCCTGCCCGCTTCAGAAATCGCTCAACTCGAAGCCTAATTTTTAAATAATAATTCGTTTGATTTAAAAGCCTCGCGCCATTGATGGATGGCTCTATCCCCGTTATAGCAGCCAGCATAAGAACTGGTGTTCTGACCATTTTCTCACGTGTCATACCCACAGGTGGTTCTATGAAAACGCTCATCGGCAGCCCTGCTCTCTCCGAATTTAAAAACCAACGACTCCTCTCCGCCATCAAGAAGGAAAACCCTGCTATTACAGGTGTTTCGGCATTCTTTTGCCACTTCATTGATACGGCAGAGGACCTCTCAGAGGACGAGCAAAAACAGCTTGGACTTCTGCTGACCTATGGGCCGCGCATGCAGGCACAGGACTCCAATGGGCATCTGGCTTTGGTCCTTCCAAGGATCGGAACCATTTCTCCGTGGTCATCCAAAGCGACCGATATCGCCCATATCTGCGGACTGACCAAGATCAAACGCATTGAGCGCGGTATCGCTTACTACCTGCAAGGTGGGGAGTGGAATGACGAGCTGAAGGCATTGATACATGACCGCATGACCGAGATCATCATGCCGGAACTGGACAAAGCAGAAGCACTCTTTGAGCAAGCCGTACCTGCCCCCATGGCCAGCGTTAAGCTGCTCGAAGGTGGCCGCGATGCACTTGCCCAAGCGAACCAAGAACTCGGCCTGGCTTTAAGCGAGGACGAAATCGACTATTTGGTCGAGAGCTACAAAGAACTGGGCCGCAACCCAACAGATATTGAATTGATGATGTTCGCACAGGCCAACAGTGAGCACTGTCGGCATAAAATCTTCAATGCAAGTTGGACGATTGATGGTGAAGACAAAGACCTCTCGCTCTTTGCCATGATCAAAAACACCTTTGCCAACTACCCCGATGGTGTTCTCTCCGCATACAAAGACAATTCAGCGGTTATGACCGGAAATACGGCTGAACGCTTTTTTCCAGATGCCCAAGACGACGTGTACCGCCCTCACGAGGAGGATGTGCATATCTTGATGAAGGTTGAGACCCATAACCACCCAACGGCTATCTCGCCTTTCCCAGGCGCAGCCACCGGGTCAGGCGGTGAAATCCGCGATGAAGGTGCGACTGGCCGCGGCGCCAAGCCCAAAGCAGGACTCACTGGTTTTTCAGTATCCAATTTGCAAATTCCAGGGCTTGAGCAACCTTGGGAAAAACCATACGGCAAACCTGACCGCATCGTGTCCCCTCTTGAAATCATGACCGAAGGCCCTCTTGGCGGAGCTGCTTTCAACAACGAATTCGGACGCCCCGCATTGGGCGGATACTTCCGAACCTTTGAGCAAGACGTTGCAACAACGGATGGAACAGAAGTCCGCGGTTACCATAAGCCAATCATGATCGCCGGTGGTATGGGTAATATCAGAGCCCAACACGTTCAAAAAGACATCGCTGAACCAGGAGCGGCCATCATCGTCCTTGGCGGACCGGCCATGCTTATTGGACTTGGCGGCGGTGCTGCATCATCTATGGCAAGCGGCGCCAGCGCTGAAAACCTCGACTTTGCATCGGTTCAACGCGACAACCCAGAAATGGAACGTCGATGTCAGGAAGTCATCGATAGCTGTTGGCGTCTCGACGACAACCCCATTGTAGCCATTCACGATGTTGGTGCGGGTGGTCTCTCCAATGCACTCCCAGAGCTCATGCACGACAGTGGACGGGGCGGAAACTTTGAGCTTCGGACAATCCCCAATGATGAACCGGGAATGAGCCCCTTGGCCATCTGGTGCAATGAAAGCCAAGAGCGATACGTCATTGCCATCGCCCAAGACAAGCTGGAAGCATTTCAAGCTATCTGTGCACGAGAGCGTTGCCCCTATGCCATTGTGGGCGAGGCTACGCTCGACGAGCAGCTTAAATTATCTGATTCTCATTTTGAGAACGACCCCATCGACATGCCCATGTCGCTGCTTTTCGGCAAACCACCTCGCATGCACCGGGACGTTCAATCCATTGAAACACCTCGCAGCTCGATTGATTCAGAATCTCTCGACATCAATGAAGCTGCTCGCAGAGTGCTGCAGCTTCCGACCGTCGGTGACAAGAGCTTTCTCATCACCATTGGTGATCGAAGTATCACAGGCATGGTTGCCCGCGACCAAATGGTAGGCCCATGGCAAGTTCCCGTTGCCGATGTTGCTGTAACCACATCAACCGTAAACGATAGCACCGGTGAAGCCATGGCTATGGGTGAGCGTACTCCAGTTGCCCTGCTCAATCCTGCTGCTTCTGGCCGCTTGGCCGTGGGCGAAACACTCACCAACCTCGCCGCCGCTCGTATTCAAAAAGTGAGCGATATCAAACTCAGCGCGAACTGGATGGCAGCGGCCGGACATCCCGGCGAGGATGTAGCTCTCTATGAAACGGTCAAAGCCGTGGGTATGGAACTCTGCCCGGCCTTAAACCTAACCATTCCCGTGGGCAAAGACTCCATGAGCATGAAAACCGTGTGGCAAGCTGAAGGTGAGGACCGCTCGGTCACATCACCTCTCTCCTTGATCATCACGGGTTTTGCAGCCGTTCACGATGCCAGAGATACCCTTACCCCTGAGCTTCGCACCGACAAGGGCGAAACCAAGCTTGCCTTGATCGACCTTGGACGTGGACAAAACCGCTTAGGCGGCTCTTGTCTTGGACAAGTCTTCAACCAAGTTGGTCAAACGCCACCCGATGTAGATAGTCCAGAACTTCTCCAGGCTTTCTTCGACGGGATTCAAGACTTAGCCTCCCAAGGTCATCTATTGGCCTATCACGACCGCTCTGATGGCGGCCTCTGGGCGACTTTGACGGAAATGGCTTTTGCTGGACGCGCTGGACTCAACATAAATCTAGAGCCTCTGGGCAATCAAACGACAGCTGCTCTGTTCACAGAAGAACTTGGTGCAGTGGTACAAATTTCAAGTGAAGCCGTTGAAGCTCTGCAAGCGGCCTTTGCCGGCACGGGCCTTGAAGGTCATGTCCATGTGATTGGCTCAGTTGATAAGTCCAACAATATTTGTATCTGCCATGGCGACAATAAACTCATTGAGGCTACGCGTTCGGAGATGCACAAGCTGTGGTCAAAGACCTCGCATGCCATTGCCAGTCAACGAGACAATGCTGATTGCGCCGCACAAGAGTACAGCCGTCTCGACGACTTAGAAGATCCAGGTATGAGCGCTACGTTGAGCTTCGATATCGCCGATGACATCGTGGCCCCGCTGATCAATACAGGCGCCCGGCCGCGAATGGCTGTCCTTCGAGAACAAGGGGTCAACGGCCAAAACGAAATGGCTGCAGCCTTTCACAAAGCCGGATTCGAATCTGTTGATGTTCACATGAGCGATATCTTAAGTGGCCAGGTCAACTTGGATGACTTCAAGGGACTGGTAGCTTGTGGCGGGTTCTCTTACGGTGATGTTTTGGGTGCAGGAGAGGGTTGGGCAAAATCAATTCTCTTCCACGAAGAAACCCGTCAGCGATTCACTCGCTTCTTCGAGCGAGCCGACACTTTTTCTCTCGGTGTATGCAACGGCTGCCAAATGATGTCGAACCTCAAGTCCATTATTCCTGGCGCTCACAATTGGCCTCGATTCGTTCGTAATCAAAGTGAACAATTCGAAGCTCGAACCGTGATGGTCGAAATACTCGAGTCCAAGTCTATTTTCTTAGCAGATATGCAAGGCTCCAAGATGCCAATTGCCGTCGCCCATGGAGAAGGACGAGCAGAAATGCCAGAGGGAATAGAGCCCGAGTCGCTCTACCAGCAAAACCTGGTTTCAATGCGTTACGTAGACAACCGCGGTGAGAGCACACAAATGTACCCACTCAACCCCAATGGTTCACCCTTGGGCATAACTGGCTTATGTTCTGAAGATGGGCGAGCAATGGTCATGATGCCCCACCCGGAGCGTGTTTTCCGAACGGTTCAACACTCGTGGCACCCCGAGAGTTGGGGCGAGGACGCTCCTTGGATCCGGATGTTCCGAAATGCTCGTAAATGGATCGGTTAATAGCCTAGATATCTGGCTCAACTTCGTTATCTAGAAATTCCTTCAAGGCTTTGCCTTCCTCGGATCGTACGTCGTCTTTAAAGGCCAATGCGACCACATTGCCCTCGATCCAAATAACGCGGGCCCTCAGCACCAACTCCTGGGTCCCGAGTAACAAAGTAACGTTGCCATGGGCTTTGTCGGCTGTTTTTAAGCTTTCAGCATCCAGTTCAGCTTCAAACCGCATTCCCCCGGTGCTGATATCCTGTGTACTCCCAACAATGACCAAAGCTCCAACATTCGCTTTGCACGCAACTTTACGCCGAATACGGGCATGTACCCGTCGTTCTTTTCCATCCCAAAAAGCCATGGCTTCCCCCAGTGTTAAAAAGCTGACCATACACCCTTGCACAGTCCATCATTGCGTATTTCATAAGGCATTGACAAGTTTGAGGCAGTCTCCTATCCGTTTGCCATGGTCAAAAACACACATAATCAGGGCTTTTTAGCGCCCTCAGCACAGACGGGCACCATTGCTTACGTCAATCGGTTCAGTGGCCTCTAAACGTAAATCCCACCTGAATTTGACCCCCTAAAAACGAATCAATTATTGGAGAATTTTATGAATACCATCGTCCTCGGAGCAGGATTAGTGGGCGGCCCTATGGCGCTCGACCTCGTACAAGACCAAACCCTGCAAGTCACAGTTGCTGATATCAATGAACAAGCACTTCAGGATTTGTCTAAGCAAAACCCTGAACTGAAAACAGAAGTCGCAGACCTGAGCCAACCGGAAAAGGTGAAAGAGCTCATCAAAGATTTCGATATCGTTCTGAACGCGGTTCCTGGATTTATGGGTTTCGCCACACTCAAAGCCGTCATTGAAGCCGGTAAAAATGTTGTAGATATTGCCTTCTGCCCAGAGAACACACTCGAGCTTCATGAGCTAGCCAAAGAGAATAATGTCACTGCCATAGTAGACTGTGGTGTGGCACCGGGCATGAGCAACATCCTCACGGGTTACGTCTACTTTCAAATGGATAAAACCGATGTTGCCTTAACCTATGTTGGTGGCCTGCCAAAAATTCGCAGCTGGCCCTACGAATACAAAGCAGTCTTTTCCCCGGTGGATGTCATTGAAGAATACACCCGCCCCGCCCGTTATGTGGAAAATGGTAACCACGTTGTGCGACCCGCGCTCAGCGATGCCGAACTCTTAGAATTTCCAGGAATGGGAACACTGGAAGCTTTTAACAGCGATGGCTTGAGAACGCTGGCGGACACCCTGGATATTCCTAATATGAAAGAGAAGACGCTGCGTTACATCGGCCATATTGAAAAAATGGCGGTGTTAAGAGACAGCGGCTTCTTCAGTACAGAAGAGATGCAGGTTGGCGATGTTACCATCCGCCCGATGGACCTTACCTCCAAGCTTCTTTTTAAATCCTGGAAACTAGAAAAAGGCGAAGCCGACGTCACCGTGATGCAAGTTATCGTTGAAGGAACCAAGGATGGTAAGAATCTTCGGTATACCTATGATTTGCTGGACACTTACGACGAGAAGACGGGTGTCCACTCGATGGCGCGGACCACCGGCTACACTGCGACGATGGCTTTAAGACTTTTGAGTCGAGGCCTATTCAAGGAAAAAGGCATCATTGCCCCTGAATTCATCGGTAAAGATAAGCAGTGTGTAGACTTCATGCTTGCTGGGCTAGCAGAGCGCGGCATTCATTACAAAGAAACCATTGTGGAAATTTAAGAGTCTCACGGTGGGTCTTAAGGCCCACCGTCTTTCCCTCGTTAAGTCGCTTTCCCGGCCGGCGCAGAGAGTTCTCGGGCCAAAATCTTTTGGGCCTCATCGTTCATATTCTCGAATGCTATCCCGACCTCGATTGATTTATCTTCCTTCACCCACATCACCCGAGCTTCAGACTCAATAAATCCCCACGCTGTAGAAAAATTAATCTGGCAGACAGTTCCTGACACAACGTATTCCGCGGGAATATTTCCGACAAAACGGACCCGCGCCCCAGCAGCCGATACATCCCAGATTTCAGCTGCGTGCTCTTGGCCTTTGATGCGCATGTAACAATCAAGGCGCATCCGCACCCGAACAGCGACCCGTTTTTCCTCCATGTTTTGCCGGCGCAGTGCATGCCCCGCCTCTTTTCGATCTTCAAATGCTTCACGAACCAGGAGCCTCGAAATAGAAAGACTTAGGCGGATAAAATCTACGGGCTTGGTTACAAATTCATCTCCCCCGGCCAACGCCACATCCTCATCGCTGTAGCGAGCGGCATAGGCAGTGACAATGATTATCCTGGCTCCTTGAATATCAATTTCACGTGCGTATTCCGGAATTGAATCCTTCCGAAGCCCCTTTAATACCTGAGTCAGCTCAATCCCATTGAGTTCCGAACCCGAGAGCTGAATATCCATCAAGATTATTTCAAAAGACTCTCTTCGCAGCAGTTCACAGGCCTCACGCGCGGTTTTTGCCCGAACCAATTCAAAACGCTCTCGAAGAGCAAACTGAGCGACAATATAATTATCGTCTTCATCCTCGACGTATAAAATTCGCTGCCGGCTTTCATCAAGCCCATCATCGTCCTTGGCCGGAACAGGATTTACTGGAAGTCGTACAAGAGCCATGGCGCTGCTACCTCAATCATAAACGGACATCTCGATCCTACGCTGCCTTGCCTGCCCATACAAACCAATAGCGCAAAGGAAACCTGGGCCTAGACCTCAATATTGCTTAAGATGGCAGCATGGCGAGCCCGCAAACGAGAACCCATTCCGGCATAGAGCTGCTGCGAACCATCACTATGGGCTCGGCAATCGCAATCATCATTGGTGGCTTATCTTTACTGGGCTTTGACCTATATCGATCCCTAATCGAGCAAACAGAAAACGCTCGCAACGACTTGAAGCGCTCATTCGCCGACACTCAACGTCAAACCTTTGTCTATTCCAGCATGCTCGCGCAAAATCCCCAGGTCCAACGAGGCACTCACTTTAGACTGACTGGCTCCTTGCTCAACCAGCTCATTCCGACCCTCCAAGAATCTAAAGTTGACCGGATCAGCATTCACGATTCAAAATCAGTGGTCATGGCCCTGGCTCATGCACCCGAACAAATCAATATCCAAGACAACCACAAGCACCTACAGCAAGCTCTGCAAGGCACCACACTTAGCACCATCTACAACCAAGATGGTCAGTGGCATCTGGAGACCGCCCATCCAATTTTTCATCAAATGGAAAAGGAATTAATCCTCGGTGCTCTAAGTGTCGGTTACACTCTGGACGACAATTTCGCTTTGAATCTTGAGCAGCAAGTTGGGCACCCAATTATTCTTACCCATCACGAAACTGTCTTAGGAAGTTCGCTAGTAAACGATAGCCCTAAGCAATGGGATAGCCTCAAGGATACATTCACCCACGCCGAAACCAATTACCAGGTCGTCAAAGTTCCACTTCACAATCCAGGAAACGAGCCTATTCAAGCAGTTATTCTGGTTAATACAATTTCAGAAAAGCTCACACTGGTTTGGGTTGCTCTAAGTATTCCCGCTTTGGTTTTTGTTTTATTCCGCGAACGGTCTCGCGCCCTTCATAAAGAAAAATATCAAGCGAAAGAACGCTTGCTCGTTAAGGAGCGGCAAGCCAATGAAAAGGTCCAAGCCGAAGTAAAGCGGCGACGGCATGCGCAACAAGAACTTGAAGTCGCACTGGAAAAAGTAACTGAGGCCAGTCGCCTTAAAAGCGAGTTCCTGGCGACGGTCTCTCATGAATTGCGTACACCGTTAAACGCAATTATGAATATCCCCAAAGGACTACTTAAAGACTACACCACCATGGACTGCTGGACTTGCAAAGAGTGCCAAGCAGTGTTTCAAGATCCCAATGGAGAACTCGATACCACGCAAGTTCAAGAATGCCCCGACTGCCAGGGACAGCTCACATATGGTCATGAGGTCAGTTGCACTGGAAACTTCCGCGAGCATAAATCTTTTCTAGAGCGTATCGCTCGTTCAGGCTCTCATTTACTTCACTTAATTGATGACGTCTTGGATATGTCAAAACTGGAAGCAGGCGCTGCTCAGTTAAGACTGAGTCATTTTACCTTCGACCGCCTCTTCACCGAACTATCAGAATTGACGTCGAAGCTTGCCGAAGAGAAGAGCCTTAAAGTTAGATACCCTGGCCCCATCAATCCTCGTTCCCTGGACGCGGACTATGTCAAGATTGTCCAGGTCCTCGTAAATTTGCTGGGTAATGCCATTAAATTTACTCCAGATGGAGGAACCATCAGTATCGCTGTTGAGCACACAAGCAATCCGAGTTCAGTCGTTTTCAAAATCAGTGATTCGGGTATAGGAATCCCCGAAAATAACTTAAAGACAATCTTCGAAAGCTTTCGCCAAGTCGATGGTTCAGCCACCCGAAGTCATCAAGGAAGCGGCTTGGGGCTGTCTATCAGCAAGGGCTTGGTCGAGCTACACGGTGGCACCATTTCCGTTCAAAGCACAGTGGGCCAAGGCAGTGTTTTTCAGTTCAGCATACCTCAGTATCAAAATGAGACCGCCTAAAAATCACTCTGCAACAAACTCAATATCCATGAGATAAATCTGTGTGCCTCGGCGACTGCTTTGCCCTTCAAGCCATGTCACATCTGGGTTATCCAGAGGCGAGGTATAATTGGCCATGACAAAGCTATGAGGACCGGTTCGCCACACTGCAGGAAATGCCGTGTCACCCACCCCAGGAATATCCATCATATGAACAACTTGTTTGTTCTCCTGGTCGATTTGGTAAATGGCTGTTCTCTTCGGTCTTAATGAGTAGTCAATTACATTTGCATCGTCCGGCCCATAAGGACCACCGATATCCCGTCTTGCAATCAAGTAGATGGTATCACCGTGACGAAACATTTCAGGCGAGTCGTAGCGTTCGGGGTCACAAATCGCTGGGCAAACCCATTCAGTGATGTTGTCTGCCGGCGCCCAACAAACATGACTTCCGTAACCGCTGGCGTCACCGTCTTCATTTCGAGTCACCAACCAAAGCGTGCCATCCGTAGCGAACTCAAACGCAACTTCTGAAACGCCGCCGGTGTAAACCGTGTCTTTGTTGTTTACCTTTTCCCAAACCAATCCATCTTTAGACTCTTTGAAATAGACCTCTACATCACTGTCTTCTTCATAGTGACCACCGGCATAGCTGGTCATAAAGAGACGGTCGTTACGAACCTTAATATCCCAAGGTACTTCAGGTTCCGGGTTCACTGTCTCAAGTTCGGTCCAATCCTGAAAACCATTGCGCCAAGTTCGAAGAATTCGTTGAGGTTCAAAGGCTGTCATGATGACACCAGCCTGGAAAAACAGAAGCTGCAACTCACCTTGAAAAACAATCAAACGTGGTTCGCGCAAATCGGTATCGAGATCGATGGTGTGTTCAAAGTCCCAAGTTAAACCGTTATCTTCTGACGACATCACATGCATTTGCGGGTCTTCCGATGCAAAATGCGTAGGGCCAGAACGCCACGATATAAACAAGCGTCCATCAAAATAAGCGATGTCGACATTGTTATTCGACTCTTGAACATCGATGGCCACTGGAATGGCATCTGAAGGGACAACCCAGCGCGGTTCGGATACCTGTAAATTGTAGTTCACTGAGGTATCGACCTCGTAATCCGCAGGATCGTTACTGGGCCCTTCGACCGATGAACTGCACGCAGTTGTGAAAGTCACAATCGAAATCAAAATCACGCGAAACCAAGCCATAGCGGTCACCTCCCATTTAGCTCGGGTCTACCCAAAGGGTCTCTGAGGGTCAATTGACTGAGCTCAGCATTACCTTAGTTTACATCACGCAAATATCGAAAAAGTCCTTAAAATCATTTAGAAATCCCGTACCGCCACAAACACTCCACATCAGCTCAATAGATTTCGACCGTCAGCCATCTCTTCTGATCGTCAAGATTCTTCATTTAGAACCCAGCCTATGAGCAATCAGCGTTGATTTCCCTAGGTGCTCTGTTAGATAGTTCTCTTGTGACGCGCCCGGACAAGTGACATGGCCAGAGCCGACGCCCAAAGCTTCGATTTGCAGTATTAGAAGCTTTAAAAACAAGGATATCAAGAGCTTATGAAACTTATAGGAATCTACAACATCAAAGGCGGAGTGGGAAAAACCACAAGCACCGTGAATCTCGCGTGGCTTTCGACTCAACTTGGAGGACGAAGCTTGGTGTGGGACCTAGATCCTCAGGGAGCCGCAAGTTTCTATTTTCGTATTCAACCCAAAATCAAAGGTGGGACGCGAAAATTACTCAAGGGCAAGAAGAAGCTCTCAGAAGTTATTCGCCAAACGGACTACCCTGGACTGGATTTGGTTCCCGCCGATCTCTCCTATCGAAACTTTGATGTGGCACTGAACAACTCCAAAAAGCCAGGTAGCGTTCTGCAAAAATTACTGAAACCGGTTCGCTCAGATTACGATTATGTTTTCTTGGACTGTCCACCGAGCTTCTCCGTACTCTCCGAAAACGTTTTCATGGCTTGCGATGCGGTGGTTGTTCCCATGATTCCAACCACACTTTCCGTACGCACATACGCTCAGCTCATCGGCTTTCTAAAAGCCAATGACATGGAACACGTACCTTTGATGCCATTCTTCACCATGGTTGACCGTCGTAAGAGAATGCACACGACCATTCTTGAAGAAATGCCCAAGCGCCGGAATGAGTTTCTGCGCTCGTATGTACCCTATGCCAGCATTGTTGAGCGCATGGGCACAGAGCGTCGCCCCCTGCACCTCTATGCTCAAAGCACAACCGCCGCCGTGGCTTACAGCGACCTCTGGAAAAACATCACTCAGCGCCTTGCTCAATAAGCACTAGCCCTTTGAAATTTTGTTCTTAATGCCTGCAAGAGAATACTGGCTTAAGATACCGCTTCCGGCTTTTGTCGAATCTGTTTTCTTGGAACCGAAAAAGACATTCATCTCATCTACTTTTTTGTAGAGTGGGAGAACCTCTTTTTTTCGTTCAGCTCTTTCTAAATTCAAACCAGGTTTGCCTTCTTTATCCAAAACCGGTTCCGTAAATCGATAACCATGTTTGGCTAGGTTTTGAGCGGCTCGCATTCGAAATTGCTCAAGAGCCTCGGTCGACTTAAAGCCCATGATTCCTCCCCGGCTTCGCGCCAAGGTTTCGTCGCCATGTAAGATTCTTCGTGCTTGCCCCGCGTGCTCTGTTCCATCTTCACCGGCCAATAAACCATGAGAAAAATACAAGCGGGCCGACTCGGGAGAGTGCGTCAATAAGCGTTGCAGATTTTTGCGGCTCTTTAATGTATCGGACTCAGGACGCTCATCTCTAATCTCATTGGCTTCGGTATAACTGGATGGAAGAGATGGCATAGACAATCGAATTTCCTCATCGCCTTCTTGCTCAAGTCTGATCGAGGGTCCATCGAATCGGCGCCCCCCCATCTTGGTCACCAGATACAAATCAGCATTCAAATGGCCATCAATCACAATACCGTGCTCTAAATCTAAAGCATCCAAATAAATATTGTTACCTTCAGAATAGACATCGAGATAACTCAAAGGTCCGCCGTTACGGGTATGGACGCCGAGCTTCTTCACAATATCGGTGACAACATCCGCCACAGAATCTCCCGGCTCAAATTCTTTCAGCGTAATTCCCACACCATTTACACTCATACCTTTATAGCTAAAATTTGATGCGCCCTCGGTTTTCCCAAAAGTAATGGAAGATTCAATGCGAGCCGTTTGGCCCTTTGCTGTCACGCCCGTTGTGTTCGTGACCTCATTGATGGCTTCAATTCGCCCTTCAAAGGTATCGGTATAATAATGCTTAATGGGAACCCCGTTGATGACAACAGCATTCTCTGACCAACCACTTTCAAGTTGGATGCGGCCGGTATCGGCCCATTCACCGGTCAAGCGCGCGTGGTGACGACGGCTTGTAGCGTTGGTTAGTAAGCTCATCAATCCTTGATTTTGAGTCGAGTTCGCGCCGCCGGTGGCAACCGCTAAGTTCAAGGGGCGTTTGTTGGTTTTCTCAATATGAAACCGAGATCCGTTCGGTTCCCAAGTGGCTCGTATATTGTTGACCGAATTCATATCCTTGGCCAACTGAGTCAGCACATCGGCATTGGTGGTGTATGAACCAGAAGTGGTTAAAGTTACTTCCGATTGATCGATATAAATCCTGAGACCACCACTGATATCAGAAGAGGAAAAGCTATGGTTTGAACTGGCATTGGCGATGTTGGCTGAAAATTGGGAAAGGCGCTCTCCACGACGGCTGCCTTCAGAGACCGTCAGCCATCCGGCTCGTCCTCGAGGAGATGTAGCAGACTTGGGCCTGTCTAAGTCAATGAATTCAGTTTGTTGAGTCGGTGCTTTCTTGGCAGCCTCGGGCAAGTGTGTGCCGTGACGCAGGGCTGCGCTCATGTGATCCAATGATATAATTCGCGTTTTCATTGCTTGCCTACGCAGCTCTATCTGCTCCAAAGAGCACCATCTCTATGATTAAATTATACTTTCTGGGAATGAGAGCTCGCTAGGAAAAAGCACCGAAACGCAGGAATTTATCTTACAGCCTCACCTTTTGACCTACACTTAGTGGGTCTCGAACAAAACAGGTAATGCTTGATTCCCTTCGGCATTTTCCACCCAGATATCGGTGAGTTCTTGTTGATTTGCCCGCACACTCAGCGACCAGGAAGCTCTTTGGTCTCGGCTGGCGGCCTCGTACTCGTCTTCGGTCACTGCGATGTCATCGGACCATCCATCGATCCAATAACCGGCAAAAGCACTGCCCTGCCCTTCACGATAAATCACATAAATACCAGCTCGAAATGGAAGGTGCTTCATCACCTCCAGAGAGGATTCACTGGGGGCTTCTCCCACAAGCATTGAAAACAAATGCTGAGAAGCCTCACAACTCATGGTTCGGTCGGGTCCGAGGTTGTCGTGAATCGTTAGCTTAAAATCTCCCTCGGCATAACTCGCCAATGGAATGCCGAGACGCTCGCCAGGAAAAAACTGCTCCGACTCGCTCTCTGCCTCGGAGTCCTGACTCTCTAAAGTCGATGTCTCCCAGGGATCCCAAAAGGTGTTGCCTTCGATGCCCACCACAACCGGCATTTCTTGAGAGAGGTCACCAACGTCTTCCGGTGGGGCAACCGGCGGCTCTTCTTCAACTTGCTCGCCCGGAGCACCCATCCGAATAATGGGAATTCCGCCACCCATTTGAAAACCATGCTCTGCAAATACCTGCGCCACATCGCTTTTCTCATGCACCTGATGGAGGATACCTATTTGAACCAAAGAATCGTAATCGACCATCGCATCGCCGTAGGCCAATCGATACAAGTAAGTGATGTAAAAAAGATCGGGAACGGCCTGCCACATCACACGTTGATGCAATTCAGGTTCACTCTCCATAAGTAAATTACTGGACTCAATGGCTAAATTAAACGTGACAATGAATCGCATCCGGTCCACGTGACCAAAATAATTAAAAATGAACTGAGCCCATTCATAGGCTTTCCAGCGCCCTCCCGTGTCGAACCGCTCAAGATAATGCAACGTTAAATCTTCAACCACCCAATCCAGAGAATCGTGACGCCCAAACGTCGAATTGAAACGTTGCTTCACAAGCTCATCACGAATGGCAGCATACTTGATAATCAAATCTTGCGCCGGGAGGTGCTCATAGATGTCCACGGAATGTTCGTTTCGATAATGCTGCCGCCACGTTTCTAAAAAGACAGAAAGTTCAACCGGATCGATAGACGTTATACCGGGGTCGAGTGCTTTAAAGCGTTGGACCAGAGTGTTCCAAAAACGACGCCGCCCAAACCAATTTGTTTTTTTCAACACACCATTCATGAGTTCAATAAAGTACCCATCAGGTCGCAGGGGATGAATCTTCTTTTCCCCGTTGTCTTCATTGAGCAATAGCCCTATTTCGTGGGGGTCAAATGCTGACTCAGCCTCGAAGTATTCCTGAAGACGCAGAACCATCCAAGTCACAAATGCATCGCTGTGCTCTTGTTGGTCAAATTTGGACTTCTTAAAAAACATCAATACTCCACCGCAGAGACATGCGGTCTATGTCGGCGAATAAAGTGTCCCAGCTTTAGAGTGGTAGGTCCAGCTTCAAAGACAAAAGCGCTCACTGCCGAAAAAACAAACTGCGCAGTGGTTTGGCATCATCGCAAAGTTAGTCTTCGGCACCATCGAGAATGAATATCTTCTCTAAGCGAGAAATTGTCTGGGTCAGCTGCTCAGGTTTCATCTTCATCGCAATGGCTGCTGGATGCTCCATGATCTCTTCTTCCATAATGCGACGTTCTTCCGGCTCAAGTGGCTCATCGATAAATGTAAAGACTGGAAGATCCATTAAGACCTGAGCCAAATGAATAGAGCATGACAATATTTTGCCAATTTTTGAAAGGCCCGATTCATTCCAAGGCTCTGGGTAAAAACCAATGGCTTCACCAAAGGCGGGATCGATTTCCCATTTTTTCACCAGAGCGGCACCCAAATAAGTATGGTCCACGCCAAACAAGTCGGTCTCTGCATCCAACGGATGCATCCCATCAACCTGCAACGAGATGCATTCTTCAAAGCGTTCATTATCGAGATTATTGAGAAGCGTCTTACCTACATTATGTAAAAGACCGGCCACAAATGCATCCTCATGCAGCTTGTAGGGCAATGCCACCACTTGCGCAGCACTGGCTACGGTCCGTGACTCTTGCCAGAGTTTTTGTGCCCGGGGTGTGTGCTTTTTGTGCAAAGAGTTCGCCGAGAGCCCAATGGCTAGGTTGTTAACATGACGCAAACCCACACGCACAACCGCTTGCTTAATGGACCGCACAGGAACCGACCGACGATAAAGAGCCGAGTTTGCGGTTTTCAAAAGCTGTGCAGTGAACGCTTGATCGCTCTGGACAATGGATTCGATTTGCTCTGCATTCACATCCGGGTCGCGGCAGAGGCGCACAATTCGCATAGCGATGGCCGGCATCATAGGCAGGTTGGTTGCATCTAAGAGATAATTTGCAACCGCCTCCACAGAAGGGTCACCGCCGGATTCGCCCGCATTCTCATAATTGGCATCGCCTGCATTTGCCCCTGATTCGGCCGCACCTTTTTCACCGGGTATGGGCAAACCTTTCACCTTACAAATAATCTGTATCAGGTCGTCGGGCTGGAATGGCTTGAGAATGCATTCATTGATCCCATAATGAAACAAGCCGCTCACCACCTTAAACTGATACTTCGGCGGCAGAAGCAAAATGGTTTCAGTCTCTTCGTTGTGGTGTCGAATGGCCTTAAGAGTCTCTAGGACATCAGGGAGTTCGAAGTCTAAAATGTATAAATCTGAATCAACCAAACCATCTGGTGCTGCATCATCAGCGGGTACCGTCGCCTCAACAACCTCAAAGTTGCCAGACAGCGCTTCCACAACCGAGCCATAGACCTCGGGATTTGAGTGAACCATTTGAATCTTGGTCATCAACCAATACCCCCACTAAAATCGACAATACCAAACAATTAGACTGCCAAGCTTGGGAGGTCGTGTCCAATGATCAATCACAAAGCTATGGCTGTGCCGACAGCTCCCATCTGGACCTACAAATGGATAATGCTCCTGGATCAGGGGCTTTTTTTCATCAGGTTCCTCGCCCATCACCTTGATGCTCAGTCCAAGATGACTCATATTTTTCCTCAATGATCTTGAGCACGCAAAACAGAGATTTGATGACCTTGGTCAGGTGGCTGGGACCCTGGGCCAACGAAAACGACTGTCCTCAGGGTATTTCAAGGCAAGAGACACGGCACCGTATCCCCGGAACAGAGCATAACGTTAAAGTCTGGACCTACCGCGATCCGAATCGCCCGCCCACTGGAGCCTATCTATTGGGGCCAGGGCTTCATTTTTTAGGGGCGCAACATGAGGGCTTAGACCGGTTCGCGAGAATACTGGCTAAGGCCGGGCATCTGGTCATGTCACCGTTTATTCAAGATTATTCAGACATGCATATCCAGCCCCAATCGCATCTGCCTTTTCTGGGAGCCTTCGATGCTTTGCGCAACCATCCCGAACTCCCTGGCGGAATAAAACCCGGGGTGTTCAGCATCTCATTTGGGTCCTGGCTCGCCATGAAACTTGCAACCTGCCAAAAGCGAAATCACTTGTTGGGGGCCTCAGTTATCTTTGGCGGTTACGGTCATTTTCGAGAGGCTGTGGATTTTGCCATCACCGGTCAAATCCACGGAAAGGACTACGCCCATCACGATCCTCGAAACATCCCGGCAATTTTTATGCACATTGCCGATACACTTGAGTTGGATCCTGGGGTTCTCAAACATGCTTGGCTTCAGTTCATGCGTGAAACCTGGCAAATCGATTCCATGAGAACCCGTGAGGCCTGTAATGAAAAGGCATATGTCTTGGCCCAAGCATTGCCTCATGATTTTCGAGATATCTTCTTGGAAGGTTGCGGTGCCTTACCGGGAGCCGCCAAACGCATACAAGACACCTTACAAAACGAGCGTTACGATTACTTGGACACCCGCTCTGATTTTGGAAATATTCGATGTCCAATTTTGATCATGCACGGAACCGACGATGACGTGATTCCCTACACTCAGCTGGAAAGACTTTCTCAAGCGTTACCCAAACACATTGAGCAAGAAACCTATCTTACGGGACTCTACGGACACAGCAGTCAGGATGGCCAAGCAAAGAGCGCACTCATCAAAGCTGCCTATAAAGAGCTTTCAACCATGAAAAATATGCTGGGTGCCATCTACAGAGGTGGACGAATGCCAGCTTGAGACTACTGGATACTCAACTCAACCAAGGCATACTCATTGTTGCCATGGTTATCGACATGGTAAACAATCTGGGCACCCTCTTCATAATCCCTGGTTGCCTCAACCTTCACGACATCTAAACCACTTGGATAAGGAATGGGGAATTCTTGATTCCAAATCAAGTCACCATCAATCATGATAACGACCTTGGTTCTTGCTCCCATGGGTGCCGTTAAAGTCGAGTGCCAAAATCGCAGGTAGAATTCTTCCCCCTCGGATATGAAGCTTAAAGATGGTTGAGCAACGGTCACGTAAGAGCAGTACTGAGTATAAACGGAGTACACCAGCTCACCGCCCAGCTCTTCGGCCACAGTGCCCAGCTCCGTATCGCAGATTAAATCGTCTGGCGGAGCATCGTAGTATTCGCTGGGAACGTCTTCTTGGACCCATTTAAAGTGATCAACTAGGCTTCGTTTGCCTTGGGGCCGTGGCTCACCGCAAGATGCTAAAGCGAAGCCGCATAGAGCGGCAAGACCCATGAATGCATATCTAAAGAGCCGGCGAGACATGGGGAAAACATACCAGAGTTCAGAAAGCTTCGCCAGAATCGCCTTGGGCGAGTAGCCCTTTAAAGCTTGAACCATTGGGTATTAAAATGGAGCTTGCTCGCCAGCGAGTTCGTAGAGTAACGAGCCGTCGTAAAATCCGGAGAGATCGGATCGCGTCAAAACTTTGTAGGTTGAAGTCGACGTATAACTCGGACACCACCAGCTTGAACATGCAGACCACGTAGAGGTTTTAGTCCGGGTCTCACCCGCGATATCCATTAAGAGACCAAACTCAAAACGGGAGATGACACTGCCTGTCGCACTTTCATAATTTCGAGAATATAGAACGGCAAATTCATCTTCACTGATGCCATTGTCACGATCGGTATCAAAGCGCTCAAAGAGTGCATCGAATTTCTTCTGCACATAGTTTCCGTTTTCGTCGTAAATATCGCTGTCGCTGTCGTGCTTACCTTTATGAATGTTAGCAACATTGATGGTAAACGTCGTACCGCCTGTACTCGTTCCGAGCCCCGCGTTGATGGCACTGGCCAAAGCGGCTGACTTTGACATGGAGAAGCCTAACGCGCGGCAACCTTCATAGGTATCTGTCCACGTAATCATTCCATCATCTGCTCTATCAAAAAATGCGACATGCTTTTGCAATGCCGTTCGAGCCGAAGCATGCATGGAAGTTAAAGACACAAGGGCGACGACAAAAGTTAAACCTAGGGTTCGAGTAAACATGGGGAGCCTCTTTAAGTTTGGGAACCGCACCGCGAGTTCTCGGGGGCATGAGAACTCGCGGATTCGCTCCCTGGGGAATTGAGCAATCTGGGCTCTGCTACCAGAAACATCAGTGACCCGCAATTAGATTGTGCACAATTTAATGTCTTCGGCTCATGATTTGATCAGGCCTTAAAAAATCGATTTAAATGAATAAAAACTTGAACTTAAGGGGGTTCAAGAGGTCTATTTTACGCAAGAACCGCGTACTCACCTGAAGGGGTTGGAAAAGAGCCCGGGCTACCCACGGGAAGAATCACGCGAAATGACGTGCCCACGCCAAGCTGGCTCTGACACAATATCTGGCCACCCAGCGTATCCACCAAACCTTTTACAATGGATAGTCCAACACCCACACTGGATTCATTTGCGGTAGGCCTGGAGGATAGTCTTGAAAAGGGTTTGTAGAGCTTGGTGAGATCTTCTGGGGTCATACCCTGGCCCTCGTCACGGACTACAAACTCAACTTCATTGTCAGATGAGAATATCTCGAAATATACATGGGAGCCACGCGCTGAATATTTAATCGCATTGGACACCAGGTTTTCGAGAATCTGTCTCAGCATCAAGACATCGGTCCAAAAACCAATCGGTCTCTCAGGCATGGTGCATTCCAACTGAATGTGTTTTTCCCGGGCTCGACCGTAAAACTCATCCAAAATCGTTTGGTGAATCATACCTGTGTCGAGGGCAACCGGTCTTGGTATCATTTGCCCAGTCTCAAGCTTATTGAGGTCCAGTAAACTCTCGAGAAGCTCGCGCATGTGATCTGCGGATTTGAGGATAAGTTCCAAAGCTTCCTGCTGACTGATTCCCGAATCAACTTCGTTATCCAGTGCCAACCTGGCCAGACCTGTCATTTCGCTGAGGGGACCCCGCAAATCATGTGCTGTCATCCGTAAGAGTTCTGATTTGACTCGGTCGCTTTCGGCGGATTCAGCGGCTGACTTTTCGGCGCAGAGCAATGCCGCATCGGCACGTCGTTTGGAACGCGCGACGCTTTTAAGAGATTTACGAGCTTGATCTCGCGCCGCCCGCATGGCGACGTTAACCCGCTGCAACCGGTTTAAGGCACCAATCCTTAACGATTCGGTGTACAAAAATGCAGTGAGTAACACGACCAACATTGCCGTGAGCGTTGTGAGATTATTAATTTGAACGTTTTTTGCGTCATCGGGTAAATCAACAACCCACCCGTGAATCGTAAGCCACCATTGGGCGGCTACAATGGCCAAAGCCACACCCGTCCAACCTACGGCGCCCCGAGAGCCCATGACACTTCCAGCAATAAACGGAAGGGGTACAACCCACCAGAGAACGGGTGAAGCCCAGCCTCCAGTAAAAGACGAGACCATCAAAACCGTGGTGCTGTAATGGAGAAGAGAAACAAACGCGGCCACATGAAGCGAAGCAGTGACACGCATTAAAAATGGAGCCACAGCAGTGATGGCTCCCCACCACAAAACCGGTCCAATCAAATGCTCCCAGCCAAGCCACGCGTAAACAGTCCAGGCGATAGGAACCATCGGTACAAAAAGCCAAGAAAAGGCCACCACTGCACGCGCACGGCGCAATGACTCCTCATCTCCTTCTCGCAAATGATCTGGAACAAACCAATCAACCGACAAACGGGTTAAGCGTAAAAGACCGGCCTGCCTTGGACTATTACCTATTTCTAGCATCACTATTGAACTCAAATTTAAAGTTAGATGAGCCAATACAACCGTGCCCACGCTCTAAACCGAGCACACAACGTGCCAACTTGAATGGAGCCAAGCGCAGAATTACTTGTTTAATATCAGTGATTTAAAATGCTCGAAGAAAGTTCGTCAAAGCTTGACCAAAAAGTCACCAATTTATCGGCTAGATCAGCCAGAATTTCGGCAAGATCAGCCATTCTTCAAGGAATTCCGGATTTCATATCAAGCAATGGTGGCCACACTGCCCTCTCGTGCTCCACGGATAATCAAGGATAAACGGGTCGAGCGCTCTTCATTAAAAACATTCGTAATTCTATGGAGTCGAATAACGTAAGAAAATTATTATTCAATTCAGCTATTTAACGCGCAATCACCAGGGAGGGGCTTTCATCGGTCCCGCGAATTCGGGTAGAGTCGGGCAAGTAGTTATGACTCAAATACTTGAAGAAAAAATCACCTTCGTGGTCCAAAACGCATTTTCCACCGTGTTGGAAACCGAGGTTCTGTCCAATCCTGCTGCCATGGTCCTCGCGCGTGGGGAACCCTATATCACCGCATCAATCCAGATTACGGGAGCATGGAAAGGTGTCGTCTCCGTTCACGTGCCTTTTGAATTGGGTGAAGAAATAGCTGCGATTATGTTTGAGGATGAAATCGATTTTATCAACACCGAAGACCTTGAAGATGCCATGGGCGAAATTACCAACATCATCTCAGGAAGCTTCAAGTCTATGCTCGAAGGTATCTGCCACCTGGGTTTACCCATTGTAACCCGCGGAACCGATTACTCTGTTCGTTTCCCTGGAGCAACGACGAAAGTCGACGTCGGCTTTGAGTGTGATGACTTCTGTTTTCACGTGTCATTGATTCAAGCCGACCAATAACAGTCCCTAACCTCTATAAAATCAGCTTCTTAAGTGGATCGTCTTTACGATCAAGATAGTGAATCGAGCGAATGCGCCGAATGGTTCGAGACTTACCTCGAATCAATAATGTTTCACTGGTAGCAATCGTGCCATCGCGGGTAATCCCCTCAAGTAGATCACCTTTGGTAATTCCAGTAGCGGCAAAGATAACGTTGTCGTTGCGAGCCATATCTGCCATTTTCAAAATGCGACCCGCCTCGATACCCATTTCTTTACAGCGAGCCAGCTCTTCTTCACCGGCTTTACGGTTCTCAGGTGTGTCTCCTTTGACTTCGTGGCGCGGCAACAAACGCGCCTGCATATCGCCATCTAAAGCACGAATCACTGCGGCACTGATGACACCTTCCGGTGCTCCACCGATTCCGTAAAGGACATCTACTTCGCTATCAGGCATACACGTCAGGATGGAAGCCGCCACATCACCATCAGGAATGGCAAAGACACGAACACCGAGTTTCTGCATTTCCGCAATTACTTTATCGTGGCGCGGTTTAGCCAGCGTGATTGCAGTCAAGCGTTCCAAAGGCTTGTTCATAGCCTTGGCTGTGGCCCGTAGATTGTCCTCGAGAGACTTTTCCAAATCAATTGCGCCGCGCGCAGCAGGTCCTACAATTAATTTTTCCATGTACATGTCGGGTGCTTTTAAAAACGAACCCTGCTCGCCCACGGCCAATACGGCAATCGCGTTGGGCTGGCCCATGGCGGTCATCCGCGTTCCTTCAATGGGGTCGACCGCGATATCAACAGCATCACCCTCACCCGTGCCGACTTTCTCACCAATGTAAAGCATCGGCGCATCATCAATTTCGCCTTCACCGATAACAATCTCACCGTCTATATCGATGCCATTGAGAAAAAAGCGCATCGCTTCAACGGCAGCGCCATCGGCTACATTCTTATCGCCACGGCCTAGCCATTTATAACCTGCCAACGCAGCTGCTTCGGTAACCCGTGAGAACTCAATTGATAACTCTCGCCTCATAACTCGACCTCGTTGATGAAAAGACAGACGGCGAATAACACTCACCTACGTATTTGTCATGATGAATTATGACTACTAAAATCAGTAACTTACTAAAGAGAGTTTAAGAAGAGGGCAGAAAGAGGGCAGCGCCGAGTCTATTCTTTTTTGAAGGGTGTCTCTGTCGCTGCTAACTCAGATGAACCACTCACAACCTTGGCAGCCCCTCGTTTGGGCAAGTTTGCAGCGACTGCAGGCTCCTCTTCGAGTCCGTGCAAGGTATGCTCCAAATCCAGTGGTACAGGTGGGGCTTGAAGCATATCGCCCGTTACACTTTCGGTGAGACGCTCGGGTGTACTTGGACTGGGTCCCACATCCCTTTTGGCGGAACCAAAGAGCCGAACAAAGTCCCGTGGACCAAACTCCACCGCAGACATGTGGATAACTAAATTATCAACGCCATCGGTTCCCGTAGCAATACGCAGCTTCTCAGCCAAAGCGCCCACAGATACGCGGTCGCCCTCTTCACGATGAACTGCCTTTGCAATGTTCATCGGCGTAAGGTCACCG
>MDSW01187583.1_pt1 | contig 23048 bp, 28 predicted proteins | sample 811171 | NCBI WGS metagenome assembly MDSW01 (sample SAMN05326641, study PRJNA326480) | marine metagenome | isolation source: seawater | place: Atlantic Ocean: North West | collected 2012 | reverse complement strand
CCGATACTATGTCTATTTTGATCCTAACGAACCGCGTACGCGTATTCTGAAGTGGGGTCATCCAACAAAGGGCAATCCACTGTATGTAGAAGGAGATAGAGGGGAAGTTATAGACTGTAAACGTAAACGTGAATAAACTGCTCTCAACACGTGCGTGCTTCTAATGAATCTCCACCCCATTCTCTATTCAAGAGCCCCAAGAAATGCCGAGAGTCTTGTTGTCCTTGTTGAAGTGGATGCCCTCGCTCTTCTTGGAAGACGGCATATTTTTCAAAAAATGTTAGGAACAGCGAGACTTCGTAACGAGCTGGCTAACACCTGTGCTTTCTGTATAGAGGCATGTGAGCTGCCAACGAATAATGGCGATGACGCTCTTCTTACATGTAGCAAATGTAAGACAACCGTTCACGAACGATGCTGGAACGATTACAGAGTTAGACAATTCTCTTCAATTGAAGCAGGGGAAAGTGCGATGGCGGCGGCGATGGCGCTGGCGAGTGTGGAAAGGATCAGTCAATATAAGCACCTATGTCGTTGCCCAAGCTGCAGATCAACACTTAAGCTAGCAGGTCGGGCTCGTCCCATGGACGACATACAAGAGGCTATTGAGTGCTTTGATAATGACACATCAGAAGCTTATTTCACAAGGACACCGTCTCTTAAGAGACTGTCCCTTCAGAGACAGATAAAGAAAGCTCGTAAGCAAGTCGCCCAATGGGACGAAATATTCGAGAAGTATTCGTGGATTCGAACCATTGAGAGTGCCATCGAGCACCGTAACGAAGCGAAAGCTGACCTTAAGAAGCTTCTGGATATTCAAAAAGCTAGACAGAATAAGGAGTAAAAATGAGTGAAGGTCTATCAGGTCGGTAGTGTGGGTCGGCAGCTTATAAAGGAAGTAAGCTTAAGTGCAGGCCAGGGGTTTGGGACCAAACAATTTCACACAATGATGCTACCTACTCTCTCAGATTCTGCAGGCTTTTCACGATCATCTGCATTTTGTGACTCATGTTGACGAACTGCACGTGTATGTCGTGGAGCGTCCTGCGAATGTCCGAGATGGACATGTTCTCAGAAGGCATCATATGGTCCAGAAAAGCTCCTAACTCTGAAAAGTCGTAGTCATCCTCACTTAGTGTATCAGTCGATGTACCAGTCGCACCGGTTGCAGTAGCTGCACTGGTCGTGCTTGCCTCATCATCGCTCTCTGATGAGCGTTTGCGCTTCGTCGTGCGCTTCTCCGTCCGTATCGGCTTGCTCAATGTTATGAAGGACTCGGTGGTGCATATCTTGTCGTTGACCGTCACCTGAAACATGAACGATGCTTTTGAGTGTTGCGACGAGAGCGCATTGATCTTCACGCGGAAAGTCGCGGTCCCATCATCGCTTATCGTGACGCCGTCAAAGCAGTCAGATCCTTCCAGAACCGGTGTGTGTCTTGGCTGAACCACCGGTGTATAAGTACCGTTGTAAGGACCGGTATCGTAGACGAGTGTGATACGCGCAGTCTGGTCAATGAAAGTGCGCGTAGAGGGTGTGCGTACATGAACGCAGCAGATCTTCGTGGTGGCGAGAATGCCTTCTTTGTATGGCCAATCGATGGTGGCTTGCATCAATTTTTCCAGAAAAAAAGATATGCACTTCGAGCTTACTGCTGACGATGATGCCATGGAGGAGACATACGACGCCATACTTGGTGGTCATAGTTTACCTCCTGTTCTAAGACGGTATCGTGATGTCGATGCACCGGTCACAAGAGGTGAGACATACCAAACTGTCGCTACATGTGACAATGCTCAACGTGTCATGCGTGCTATCTACTGCCAATACGGCATTCTCTGCACAATGGTTCAAGATGTTAGCGCGCACGACGGAATTGGTGTGCCCGACAATTATCACGCTGTCATTCAAGATTTCCATACGGAAGTGCTTGATAACCTTGCATTTCGTCTACTAAATCATTTCCAATTCCAAAGTCCGGCCGCATTTGTTACTAATCGTGTCAACTCACGGGATACAACTCAAGCATGGGTCTGTATGACAAACAGGCTGCTGACACGGTGGCATAAGATGTGTCAGGGTGCGTATGAACTCTCCTAATACCCCAGCGTGTGTGCGTACGCCTTGTTTGCCTTGCACATCTCATCCTCAATAAAGAGACCGTCCGAGTTCATTGTAGACAAATAGAGGAACTTAAGAAGGTTCTTGAAGAAGGGCTCGTACGGCGGATCGTTCACATAGATCTCGCGTTCTTTGTCCAGTGCTTGGATGTATGCCTGGCGCGTTGTGAACTTGCACTTAAATCTGGTTATGTTTGTTTGAAAGATCTTCTCGCACTGATCGAAGAAGACCGCCTCGTCGGACATGGACGGGTCACCTTTCTTGGTGTGAAAGAAGTAGCGTTCGAGGATCTTGCCAAGCGCTCCCATGATGAGAATCTCGGCCGGCATCGACCAGTGCTCACCCCACGACTGTGTCATGGGAGAGCCGATGATAGACTTGCACACCGGGCACTTGTCGGCGTAGTTCAGTAGCGACTCGTCGTTTCCGTCGATGATCAAAACTCCTCTCTTTAAAGTAGACTTCTCGAATGCTTCGAAGCGCTTTGCATTATGCTCGTGCATGGCGTTGAAGCACGGCACACAGACCGTGTGTTTGCACGCGATTGGGTAGACCTCAAAGTTTCGCGTCGGCTGAAGGCAGATCGAGCAATCGTCTGCGATCTGAAGATCTTGGACCTTGAGCTCCTCCACATATTTGGTCTTCACGCTGATGGGTTTGTCGTGTGTCTCGAGGAGGATGCCCGTACGATCTGGTTTGTCGCACGGTATGAGCCATCCCGCGCATCCCACATACTTCCTTGCTCCCTCCGACTTTAAGAACGTGATGACGTGTGTGGGGCAGATGTGCTTGCTGTTCTTCAGGCTGTATGCGTCGTCGGGCGCCTCGTCTCGCTCGTTTTCATCGAGAACAAGCTCGTTGGTCATGTCACTGAGAATTGAGACCCAAGAGAAAGTGTATTCGTAGCGCTCACTCGCCGCGTCAAGGAAGCTCTGACTCATTTTTTCCCGAAAAACTTTTTCACTCAAAAAATGGGGCGTGGACGCAAGACGACGAGTCGTACTGCTCGAAGCAGACTTGGAGGCAAGGAAGCAGAGGCTGCGCAGAATGCATCCATCGAAAAGCAAATCGCAGAGATAGAGCGGCGCAGGACAGAGCAAGCGCTCAACGTCCAGATCAAGAAGGTCGTGTCAGACATTACAGTGGGAAATGTTACATATGCGAAAGCCGATGAGGTGTCGCCATTTACAGCAAAGGAGTTTGTGGCGGCAATAGATGCGAGAGGCACTTTGGACATGTCCGACGATCTCGGTGCGGATGTGACTCACGCTACATTGATCGAGCGCATGCTGCTCAATTGTGAGAGTGATGAGCCTTACATTTGTGTATATGTGCGCAATCCAGCTACGACGGCCCGATTTGCTATGTTACAACGCTATGTGGAAGCCAGCTTCAAGTGTCCCGTGCAATCGAATCTGCAGGGATGGATTCTTCACTACGGTAAGATGTTCATTCTTGGTGGAGTGCACCTTACTCTAAAGGGTGCAGTGCAAACGATCATGGCATTCTTTCACCAGGAGCTTATCGAGTATTTGGAGGAGAATTTAGAGAAGCATCTGACTACTGCTGACTAGTAAACGCCGACGCGTCGCCGCGCGACTATCAATCAGACAGCACTATCTCCGTCGTTGCAGTGGGTATGGCGATGTGATAGCGGGTGAGAAACGACACGGCATCCTCGTATGTTAGAAGGCCGCACTTCTGGCCTCCGCGTGTGGCCACCGCAACGCAGTGGTGGCGACGATCCGAGAATGCCACAAGTGCATATGACAAAGACGTGCGAGGTGCGTTGTTGCATGTGTAGATAGATGCGATCTTCTTGTCATCACGACACCAAATGTAACCCACACCTAGCGTATTGGCAACCAGCTGTTGGTCATTGCCCGCTAGGTCACCGCGCGGCTTTACGCCGGCACGCCGCCGAACGTCGTGAATGTCGTCGGTCGAGACCTGTGATCGGGCAAAATCGACTGCGTGATACGCAGCCAGCATGCTGGCAACGAAGCAGTGACCGGTCATCTGGCCGGTCTCGGTCAGCGGCAACCGCGGCGTTCGAGGCCGCATTCAAGAAGGGATACGAGACCAGACTTACTTTTTTCACAATCCAAGGGGAAAAAGCAAGCTCAATTTTTTGGGAAAAAAGCAAGCTCAAGGAACCAAGGAAGCAATGCCGTCCCGTGACTACAAGCGCACCGATCCGAAGACGGGCCGCAAGTACAAGGCGACTTCCGCTAAGGGCCGCGAGCTCTTCAAGAAGCAGAAGATGGCGAAGAAGCGCGCGGAGACTCGCGAGGAGAACAACAAGAAGAAGACCAAGAAAGAGTATGGACGTTTTATGGTCAAGAACATTGTGCAGTTCAAGTACACCAAGCAGGGCGATGTGCGTCCGAGTGCTCGTGCGGCATTCGATGCGCTCGGCGCAAAGGCGTTTGGCAAGTGCACTTGCTTATACGACGGCGAGAAGAAGGTGCTCATGCAACGTGCTAACAAGTCTCCCTACTGGATGCCATGGGACAACTTTGTGAAGAAGATGAAGGATCGCGCCCGCATTCTGATGGATGCGTAAGAATGCAGCTGGGATCCGTGACGCAGTTGCGAAGCGTGGGAAAGAAGCGGAGGGATGGTGCGAGAATCGGAACGTGTGCTGGCAGCGACGATGTGATGAAATGTGATTTGATGAAATGTGTTTGGATCTAATGCTTTTTACCCCTACCCTACTCACCCTGCCTACACGCACCATCACCACACGCACTATCACCACACGCACTATCACCACGCGCACCAACTCATGTCGCAAAATTCAAAACGCGCCTCACCATTCCTCATTCTCGAAATGTCCGGCGCTCGCACACATGGAGCCACACACACATCACTATTTGTCCAGAATGGCATAGAACTCCTCGCCAGCAAGACAGCGTGCATGATACTCTGGATGCTGGCAGTTGATGCATGGCGTAGGATCGTTGAGGTAAGTGCATGTGTGATGGTAGAGTCGAAGCTTCTTCTGATCTGGAAGCTTGTACGACTCCCGTATCGTTCCCTTAGGATGCACCACATGCTCGATGCCCGGCGTTTCAAGGTCGACGAGCAGGAACGGGTTCTTCGAGGCGTATTTGGACACGATAGACGGAGCATACGCTTTCACAATATGAAGGTCTGGAAAGTCCTCTTTGCGGAAGTTTGTGTGTGGCAGCGTGCTGTAGACATCAAATAGAGTGCTGCCCGTCGTCTCGCGCTTGCGTTTGCGTACGCCAATCCGACAAGAATCGTCGGTTGGGATACGCAGACAGAACTTCATAGCCTCGCACTGATTGGCGAACGTTGATATGGTGTAAGGTTCTGCCGCTTTCACGAGGGTGTCGAGTTTCGTGTAGTCGGCTGCTTCTGCAAGCAGTTTAAGACCGCCATCGCTGTTGATGCAGCTGAAGAAGCACCGAGAAGAGCCCTTTTGCGGGGAAGACTTGTTTGTATCTTCCTTGGCACGTGCATCATCATTTCCCATACAGTTCAGCGGGCGAGGTGGCGAATCGTCGTACGCAGCAAGTTCTGCGGGCTTCTGGGGAGTATCATACATCTTTGGCGAACTTGGGCGCGTCGTAGGTGGCGTACAAGGTTGATGGTGGAGGTCTTCTTTGTTGAGACCGTCCATAAATTTTTTGGGAAAATTTTTGACGAAATTTTTGATTAAGTTTGGGTGAGTCGATCTGGTTCTAAATCTGCCGTTTCAAGTCAAGTTTACCCTACCTACTCCGCTGTGCGAGCTCTCTTGGTTTCCGTCTCATCCAGCGGGCTTCTCCAATCCTCCCTTTGTTCGTGTGCGTCTGTATCCTCATACGCCGCTGGCTCTTGCACATTGACCCAGAACATCTCGTGACACGCGGAAGACGGAGAGTACGTTGGGTATCTGTGGTAGTAGTCGTATTCTGCAGTCAGTTGCGATAAGCGGAGTTGTTGACCTCGAAAGTAAGGCTCTGCGAGCCAATCGATCTTGTTGTCTTCCATTTGCGCCCAAATGATGTGCTTGGTGTCCTTGAGTTTGTACAGAACATAGCGTAGCTGCTTCATCACCACGTTGGCAAGAGACTCACGGCTATCTTGGCTGTGTCTGAACGGATAGCGTTGGTAGAGCGCATCCAGGTAATCTTCCATGAGCTCTTCTTGTGCGGTACAGAACTCTTCGTATGCGCGTGCCATAGACCGAGCATATGCCGCGTGCTTGCGCTTGGAGTTCCTCGATAGCATTCGATATTTTTTTCAAAAAAATGTGGATTCGTGTTCCGACTTTAGTGTCCGATCTCTCACCAGAGATCAAACCCTTTCTAGACGAGAATGGCATTCATGCAACAGCGATGAGCATCTGCTTCGAAGTGCCATCTAATGATGATATACTTGCTTTGATAGCGAATGGGTTCAAGGTACGTTCGGATACACACAATGTGGTTTGTGATCAATTGTTCATCGACAACATCAGATTTGATCATCAGAAACTAGTGGAACACTGCAAGCGTTGCGAGGCCCGCATTCGTAAGCTGCAGCTCGAACTATCGCAACTCTCGCATCGCTTGGCTACATATGAACTCCTCACTGAATAGGCACGCAGTAGTTTCGCGGGCCATGATTGACATCTCCATGTATTTTCTTGTAGTGCTTGCGTGCGCCATCTGTAGATGCGAATGATTTAGAACACATATCGCACTTAAAACGAGTAGCAGAGGGAGTGGACGCGGTAGAAGATGAGGAAGAGGTATCAAGTTCCATCTTATTGAAACCGTCCACAAAGTCCACGAACTCAAAAGGGTTGGGATACACTTCGAAGTCGTTTTGCGCATGTATCTGTGCATGCGGTTGCAGTATCTGTGCATGCATCTGTTCTATGTAACTTGCAAGTTCTTCTTCTTCTTTCTGAGCTTCGATAGGTGGTGACTCTGCTGATGTTGTCATGATCTGTAAGTCGTTCATTAGATAGAGATGGTACATGAAGTAGACAGTTCTTAGATGCCCGATCTCGTGCTTGAGTGTATCCATGACTTGTATTTCGTTAGCATGGGAGTGGTTTGTCAGCAGAAGATTATGCATTGCCTGCAAACGATTCATATCGTTCAATTTTTTTTGTCGAAAAAAGGTTGTTTAATTTCACTGTATTAAATTCGCTCTCACACAAACCTCTAACAGTGAGCTTGATACGAATCACTCGGTTAGCCCTTTTTAGATCCCTTTGACTTGCCCCAGCCTTTGGTGGCGCCGGGATCAAAACCGTAGAGGGTTTGACCTTGACGTTTGAGTGCATACACAATATCGGCGGCGATGATTGTCTTGCGGCGAGCGTGAGAGGTATAGCAGATACCCTCGCGCAAGACATTCTCGAGATATTGTCTCACAATGGCACGAATTTCCTCGTAGAAGAGACCACTGATACGCTTAATACCACCACGTCGGCAGAGACGACGGATTGCTGGCTTGGTAATGCCCATGATCGTTTCTTTCTTAGCAAGGGAGTGGCGTTTGGCTTTGCCAAACTTGCCACCTTTGCCTGCTCCTTTGCCTTTGTGGCCGATGCCTTTACCAGAGAAAGGAATGCTCGCCTGAGACGACATTGATCGATAGTTTTTTTTTGGGAAAAAAGTTTTTCACCAAAAAATATGTCTCTCGACAAGATCATGAACAGTGTGGTTCGCACACCTCGCGCAGAGGTTGCGCCTGTAGCGCTGCGCAATAACATAAGCGTGCAGGAATGCGTCAGCGATGTCGTACGCCATTGGTTTACCGAGCGCAGCAAAGTTCGTCTCATTATTCCAGTGGGTATGGGCGAGTGGGGACGTGACAAGTTCATCCGTGAGTTGGAGATGCGAGTGAAGAATCTGGCAGTGTGCTCTGCCGACGCCTTCTTCCTGCAGAATGGTAAGTACGCATTCAACAGAGAACTACTGACGCGAGCACACGCGAAATGTCAAACCGATGCCTATGAAGCGCTTCGTGCTGGCAAGTATGTCGTCATTGCTAACCAGAACTGCCAGTTGAAGCATATCATGGAGTATACGAGCTACGGCAGACTCAAGTTCAATGCTAGTATCTTGATCGTCAAGTTCATGCCGCAGTGTGCCGCTTCTGCGGTCGCTTTGGGCATCAACAACGACAAGAATATACCGGCATCAGTCTATTCCACCGTGTACGAGAACATGCAAACTTTGGAGATTACTCGCGACAGCGTGTCCAAATTAGAGGGTGTGATGACTGTAGTCGTTTAAGCTCTGTTATCCTACCAATTTTCGTACACACACATCCGCATTCTGTCTCTCCGCATCCTGTTCTCTCTTTCGGCACACACACATCCGCGTTCACACACACATCCGCGTTCTGTTCTCTCCTCTCCGCGTTCACACACACATCCGCGTTCTGTTCTCTCCTCTCCGCGTTCACACACACATCCGCGTTCTGTTCTCTTCTCCTCTCCGCGTTCACAGACACACACATCCGCGTTCCATCCGCGTTCTGTTCTCTCCTCTCCGCATTCTGTCTCTCTCTCTGGCTGGCACACACATCGTCTTCCGCACACATCCGCGTTCTGTTGTTCAGTCTACACACACATTATCCGCAGTCTATTTGCGGGTGCAGTAGCCTCTGGTGAGCCGAGCTCGTGTAATGATTGGTAGCCTTCCATCGGCGGGTTTCTCGGCTGCCTTCTTGCGAGAGCAGCGGCCTTCACCGGCGGTGGCTGCCTCCTCCTCAACCTCCATAGGAGTTGCCTCAACCTCCACATCAGGAGCGGGAGCGGCCGCCTCAGTAGCAGCCTCAGGAGCGGGATCCTCGTCAGGAGTGGGAGCGGCCGCCTCAGGAGCTGCTGGAGCGGCGTCGTCGTCAATCGCCTCCACCTCGTCATAAGTGACGCCAGGAGCCGCCTCGTCATCGTCGTCCGCCGCTGCCTCAGGAGCGGGAGCGGCCGCCTTAGGAGCGGGAGCGGCCGCCTCAGGAGCGGGAGCGGCCGCCTCAGGAGCTGCTGCCTCAGGAGCGGGAGCGGTCGCCTCAGGAGCTGCCGCCGGAGCTGCCGCCTCAGGAGCTGCTGCCTCAGGAGCGGGAGCGGCCGCCTCGTTAGGCTCCTCCTCGTCATCATCCTCGTCGTCGTCCGAGTCGCCGTCAACGCTCTGGCACTTGGGGCACTTGAATTTCTTTCCCGCATCGTGGTAGCCGTTGGTGCGAACGCAGTCTGCGCAGTAGTGTACAGGCTCGACGCATGTCTTGCAGGTAAAGTTGACATTGTCCTCGGTCGCGCAGCCCGCGCATGCGACCGAGGACATCTTGCGCGAAAGAACGACATCCGGACGGGCCGAAGTCTTCCACTCCAGAACGATAGCCATTGCAGACTTGGATGTGCGGAAGGCCTCCTTTGCCAGGCTGAGCGAGTCGTAGGTAACACTCTGTTTGCCGGCGATCATTGGAAGCGTCTTATTCATGTGCGTCGTCCACTGCTGCTGCGAATCGCGATCGTACCAGAAGGCGACCTCGTTGTTGTCGGCGTCCCGCAGGGCGTCTACTGTCGATCCCGACAGTCGATGAGTCCTGCGCAGCCTGAAGACGCCATACTGGGCGCCCCATGTCGGGCGGTCGTCCTCCGGTATATGCATCGATGTCATTGAAAGCGGGATCGCGCCATCACTGCCTCGCGCGAGTGCGCCAGCGCCATCATCCTGCTGCGGCGAAGGCTGCTGCGGCTGCTGCTGCGGCGGAGGCTGCTGAGGCTGCTGCGGCGGCGGAGGCGGAGGCTGCTGCTGCGGCGGAGGCTGCTGAGGCTGCTGCGGCGGCGGAGGCGGAGGCTGCTGAGGCTGCTGCGGCGGCCTCCGAAAGAGGAAAGACATCAGCGTATTACGCGCGACATCGTGCATCTCGACATTCCAGAGGCAGTATCTGCACGGAATTCGCTTGGAAGTCTGATGCGCGAGCAGGCCCTCAGCGTCCTTAGGAAAGCGCTTAGCATCGTAATAACGCGGCTTGTAGAGGATGCACCGATCAGTGGAGTCGTAGTCGGTAACGACATGCCCCGAGCACAGCGCCCATAGTTGGCCGAAAGAGCAAATGCCCACGGCATCCTTGTATGACGGCATGCGCTGCATTGCAATCTCGAGACTCGCGCAGTAATGGAATGGCGAGTTCAGATGGCCGCGGAAGAAGCAGGTGTAGTCATCGGACAGCGGCTCATTATTGAGCGGATGCATGCGCGGTGGTGGCAGCGAATCTTTCAAGTAGTAGTAGCCGAGGTCGTTCATACCGGAATCGTCCGTCGGGAGGCACTTGCGGCACTGCTTGAGGTAGTCCGCGTTGTTGAGCAACTTGAAGCAGCTCTCGCCCTCCACGCATACCTTGCACTCGAAGACAGAATCGGTTGCGCTTGCGAACTTATCCTCCTCGCTCTTCTTAAACTTCATGTCGCCGTACCCGTTCTTCTTGTGATAGTCCCACACGCACTCGAAGTGATTTGTGGCAGTCATGCCGCCGACAATAGAGCAGGTATCGCAGATCGTATTATCCCAATCCTCGCCGTTGCACTGGCACTGCTCATTCTTCTTGTTCATCCGGAGGCAGTTGAAGCAGTTGAACTTGATGTTCGAAGCGACTTTGGGGTTGCACTTGCGGTCTAGCTCATTCTGCAGCTCCTCAGCATTCTTGGCGTCGAGGAAAAAGTTGCGCGCGTCACCATCGTCGTCATCACCGTCATTGGGGCCGTTGAAGGTACTGTTGCCCGAACCGCCGGGAGTTGGCGCCGACGCAGGCGCTGGCGCAGCCGCTGGCGCAGCCGCAGGCGCCGACGCAGGCGCTGGCGCTGGTGCAGGCGCTGGCGCAGGCGCTGGCGCAGGCGCTGGTGCTGGTGCAGCCGCAGCCGCTGGCGCGTCGCCTGTCGCTGACTTGCCAGTAAGCTCTTCGTAGGCGAGATTGAATGCAACCAAGAGATCTGATGTGTGATAGTTCCAATCCTTCAAATCCGGATCCTTCTTCGCCTTCAACAGCGCCTGCATTTGCACGGTCGTGATAGGCATCTTCTTCAGCTGTTCTGGCGACACCGGGAGCGACTTGATATGCTTGCTGACGACCTTGCGGATCGAATCAATGCTAACGAAAGAGCCGCACATATTAGGGCTGCGGCTGCGACTCTTCTCAGCGCCGCGATCGCCGCGCGTGTCGCGTGAACGGGACCGGCCTCGAGGTGCATCATCCTCGTCGTCGTCATCCTCGTCGTCGCTGTCGTCGGCCGTTGCCTTGCCGCCGCGACCGCCCTTGCGTCCGCCCTTGTCGCCGCGACCGCCCTTGCCGCCGCGACCGCCCTTGCGTCCGCCCTTGCCGCCGACGACCACCTTCCGACCGGCCGCGACCACCTTCCGACCGGCCTTCCGACCGGCCCCAGCCACTGGACTCAGGCTGCGGCTGCGGCTGCGGCTGGGGCTGCGGCTGCGGCGGCTTCCTTCCTCCTCGTCCGTAAAATCGTCGTAAGGCACCTCCTCGTCATCGTCGTCGTCGTCATCGTCGTCGTCATCGTCGTCCTCGGTGTCGAGAGTCTCGCGAGCTTTGCCGCGACCGCCGCCCTTGCCGCGACCGCCGCCCTTGCCGCGACCGCCGCGACCGCCGCTCTTGCCGCGAGCGCCGCCCTTGCTGCGACCGCCGCTCTTGCCGCTAGCGATGCGTTTGGTGCCTTTTGGCAAGGGAAGCTCCTCGTCGGGCGCGTCGTCGGGCGCCTTGTTGGGCTTCTCGGGCTTAGGGCAAGTGCAGTTAAGGCCCTTAGGCATCCCGCCGCACTTGCTGCACGTGAGGATGCGGAGGGGGTTATTCTTGTCGAGGGAGCGGTTGCACGGCATGGGCTGGAAGCCGTTCTGAACGCAGCCAGAGGGGCAATCGCCCTCGCCCTCAGCGCAGCCGCAAACGGCGCACTGCGTCCGCACCGCCAACTTGAGAACCGAGAACTGAAAGGGCTTCAACCCCGTGATGTCCTTGCACTGGGTGCAGTAGTAGCAGCGGCGGTTCTTCGCACCTGCTCCCCCTTGGATGGCGACGGTGTGACCGGGGCAGCCGGCGAGCGGGTTGTTCGGGTCGCCCCACGGGGACCTGTGCAGGTCGACGGGACGCTGGCAAGGAATATTTCCTTTCTTTGCTCTTGGACGTCCTCCAACCTCAAAGTGGGGGGGGATCTTCGCGGCGAAGTTCGCGACGCTGTTCTGTCCGTCGTCGTCGTCACCCAGGCCGAAGAGACCTACGCCGAGTTGCTGCAGCGGGACACCAGGGAGGCCCCGCAGAGACTCATCAAAGGGAAGACGTGGAAAAACGTCAACGTGATTGTCAGCCTGTTGGGGGACGACGCCGGCGCCGGTCAAGTAGCCCATGATCGCGGCGCTGCTCGCCGGCATGTTTGCCAGTTCCGGGTCGAGGGGGGCGTCCATGATTGCGAGCGAGCGAGGCAGCGAGCGAGGCAAGGAAGGGAAAAAATATGCGTCTAGAAGCGCCGATTTTTGCGAGCTCCCTTGTGAATCTTCCTTGGCAATCTTCCTTGGCAGTTTGACGAAACTGGTTGAATGCACCGAGATGCCTGCCTGCCTGTGAAATTTACTCAACCTTTCTCTACGAGATCGGTACCGATTCGAACGCGCTTGGTGCAATCGGTTATGCTCTGCTAGCTCTGACAATAGTCACACCCACCCTCCCTCACACACACGTTTTGCTTGAAAGACAACTTAACGCCGTCTGGCGGCGTTCTTTGCAAAGACGAAATCGTCTTCGAGGTCGTCAATCTCCGAAAGCGCAGCCGAGTCGATGGATGCAATCGACTCATCGTCGTCGTCGTCATTCGCGTCATTATCCTCAGTATGCACAGTCACCTGTGCAAGTGGCGGATGCTCCGAAGTCTGTGCCTCCGAAGCTTGTGCCTCGCTTTCGTTGTCAGAAGCGTCCACTGCTTTGAACAACGAAAGGAAGCTGCGAGCACCGAATGCCTCCTTGGTCTCATTCTTTTTCTTCTCCTGCAGATCGTGCCACGATACAAGCTTCTGGCTAGGCACGGTGAAAGGTGAGGAAGGAGGCGATGCGGTGATAGAGAAAGTATTCGGCGAGGACTCGGTCGACGAGGTGCCGCAGGTGCTGCGCTCCTGCTTTCTCTTCTCCTGGATCGTCTCCTCGTTGTTTTCCTCGAGACAGAGTTCGTCGTCCTCCTGTTCAATCTCAAGCTCATAGATAGCCTTGCCGTTGCGACCGATGGTAGTGAAACCCTCGGCGTCCTCCACTTTGCGCACCCGTGTTGTGATGAGTGGCTCTGGCTCATCTGGCGGCGGCGTCGGTGTTGGCGTTCGCGTCGACTGCACCGGCGTCGACTGCACCGGCGTCGGCTGCACCGGCGTCGGCTGCACCGGCGGCGACTGCACCGGCGGCGACTGCACCGGCCTCGTAAGGCGCACGGGCTGCGGCGCTGCTGTAGGTTTGAGTCGCGCGGCTTTGTTCTTCAACGACTCCCGCCAATCGACCTTGTGAGAGGAGTCAACGCTGTGATCGTACTCGTCGATGTTTTGCCACACCGCCTTCATCTCCGCGAGCACCGGTATCTTAGTCTCGTTGTTGATAAACTTGATAAAGCTTGTCGCAGACTCCGCGTGCGAGAAGTGGATGTTGCAGGTGAAGCGACCATCGGGACGTTTGGATATGTAATTGCCTGCCGCGTCTTTCTTTGGCATGGCGATGTAGAGGACCTTGCCGTGCTTGCGGCCGATCTCCTCGATGAAAGATTTGGTGGTGTGGCGCTCAATCATGCTGACATACACATCCACATCGACGAGTTTGCCAGGCTCGGCGAGGGGCATGTCAGTAGGGTGCTGGTAAAGGCAACCCATGCGAGTGCATCCAAGGCCGTAGCGGCACGGCTTCTGGAATTCGGGGTTGAGGGCGAAGGGGATGCACTTCGTCTTCGAGCTCTCAGTCGGAAGCGGCTCCTCGACCGGCATGCACACCAGTTCCTCTTTGATGATGTCAGTGACGTTGACAAAGCTCTGCAGTTTTTGCAGTTTGCGCATTCGGGTGTCGCAATTCCACGGGTTCATGTTTGTGACGCGTGAGCCTCCCAGTCCGCCGAAGTTGTAGGATTTCGCGTTCTTCCAACGGCCCCGTGCCATTGAGCAGCGGAGAAAAGGAACGCTTGCGTTTGTAAATTTTTTGCCGTTGATGACTAAATTTTTTCGGCTAATTAAAAATGGGGAAGCAGGAGAAGGTTCCTTGCCCGAAGTGTGGTATGCTCTACGCATGGAATGCGTCGAAGCAACGCGTCCGCAACCACGGCAGCTGTCAATTCGATCCTCCCGTGCAGAAGAAACCCGGCTTTCGCGTCATCGTCGCTCAGGCTCGTAACGAGTCCAATGTTTACGTTCCTCACATATCTGTACCACCACGAGCTCCTGTTGTATCAGCGCAGGAGAAGGAAGACCTTGAGGAGTTCTATCGCCAGAACATACTGGAGAACGAACGCCTTTCGCGGGAGGCAAAAGCGCGGCATGAAATATTTCTGAAGGAAAAGGCAGCACGTGATGAGGAGATGCGCAAGGAACAGGCAGCTCGTGATGAAGAGAAAGCGGCACGCGATAGAGCTGACGCCGAGCGCCAACGACAGCTGGAAGAAGAACAGCGTCGTCGAGACTACCCTCGCCAACTAGCGCTTCTCATCAAGCAGCAGTCACCCAAGACTTTGACTTATTGGTTCGATGCATATGGTACCATGCACGAGGTGGGTGCAAAGACGCCTGTGGTATCGTCTAAGCCTGATGTGACGACCGGAACGCGCCGCTCCGACGAAGTATATGATGAGCTGAGGGATTCGATCTGGCCACAGCTGGCAAGATTAACCGCTGCGCGCAACCAATGCATGTCTATCATCGAAAAGTACAAGAGAAAGCAGTGTACTTCTCGATATCGCAAGTGGTATGAGCGTGCTCACGACGAGAAAACAAGAGCATTGGCTTGCTTGGAGAAAGACATCAAAGCCTTGGGAACGCGGCAGATCCAGCTGCTTAAGTGGTCGTGAGTGTGCGGTCCGGTATAGGGGAGAGTAGAGTTGTTTCAGTGCTCGTGATTCCAATCCACCGTTTCTAGTCAATGTTACTTCAAAAAAATAAAATTACCTCGTACGGGGATCGAACCCGTGGCCACAGGATTAAAAGTCCTGCGCTCTACCTACTGAGCTAACGAGGCTTTTTTTCCAAGGGGGAGGATATTTTTGGTTCTTATATAACGCAATGATGTATTGGCTGCGCGTCGGACTGCGCGTCGGACTGCGCGTCGGACTGTGTTTACCGAAAATTACCTGTTAAGTTTATGCTCTTATAAACTACAGACAAACTCGTTGACGTTTGACTACCAGTTTTGTTCCCACTCAGTCCGCCCATTTACCAATCAGTTGTTTGGCTGTTTTGAAGTTCTCCGCCGCTCGCTTGCCCTGGAATGTGATTACAGTCGACCCATACTTCACAGCCAACTTGGTGGTGTAAAAGGTAAGTTTGGGACGTCGAGTGTTTGATTCTGCACAGTTGGCAAAAAGTGCGTAGCTTCTCCCTTTGTCGCGGCAAATATAGATGTAGTCCTTGGAGAAAGAGACCCAACCACTATTCTGGATAGTCTTTCCCACTCTCATGTCGCATTGTTGCTTCTTCTGATAGAGCATCAATTCAGTCATGACTGATTTTTTCCGAAAAAATCGGGGAACGATGAAGCGAGTTTCCATCTCTCCCGACCCGCCGGAGGTTGTTGAGTACATTCCCGTGCCGCCTCCTCCACCGCCGCCGCAGCAACCGCATACCCGCGGACAAGAGAAGCGGATTCATGCGCTTCTTGCTGGTGAACCGCCACCGATGGCGCCAGATAACATCGAACGTACAACATTGACAAATGCAGACGTCCAGCAGCTGCTGCATTCGCGCGGTTTCGTCCTCTTCCGTGAAGAGACGATCGCAGTCGGCGACGATTTGCGCGACGAAATCTTTGAGAAGACCCCGTTCGTGCCGATCTTTAATGGTATCGATGATAATGGTGATGTCACTACAGATGGTTTACGTGTGCAAGGGCAAGGGGAATGGCATACGAAGATGCGCAAGCTGCTGAAGCCCTTCCTTACATGCAAAGGGTTACTATGCAACAAACAGCTCAACAACATTTACGCGGTTCGCAGCCACGCTGGCTGCCCGCGCCAACCCAAGCACACGGATACAGCTGATCCACACTCGCTTCTGGACACGAATCCAGATGATGTACCGCTGGCGCTCATCTACGCCTTACAAGACAACACAAAGCTTCGCATATGGCCAATATCTGGCGGCTGCGTCACGATCCAACTTCAATCGGGGTTCATGGTTGTATTTCGAGGAGATGTGTTCCACTGCGGCATGGAATATGCAGAGTCGAACACGCGCATCCACGCTTATATCGACAGCCCGCTTTTCAAGCGCACGCCGAACAAGACCATCTTGTCAGTGAAAAGTCGCCGTCTCACTTAGCGTTGTTCGTCCCGTATTGGTCGAGTTCTAGTGCTGAAATGAGATCGTTGTATGTAATGTCCATTAGATAGTCATAACCATTTTCTTCGGCGCTCATACCATTGTCGTCGATGTTTTCGTCGTTAGGTGTATCGATAGAGTCACTCATCTCGTAGCAGAACAAGTCAATGTTGATTCTGTTCCATCTGTTGCGAATAGAATCTTCGGTTCTATGTTTCGTGCTTTTGTGGTTGTATGTGAGTGCAACACGGCGCCATTTGCGTCCATGTTTATCCACGAGTTTTAAGAGCAACGAGTCCTCTTGTGGCGTCCATGCCGTCCATTTTGCTTTACGATTCATGAGGAATCGGATCAATTTTTTCCGGAAAAATGATGTTTGATGCGCAAGATTTGATCAATATCTTCGATGGTTTCGACTTTGACACTCTTGGAGAGAGCAAGCTCGGCGATCCGACCCCCGATCACACTCCTGTGGTGTCGCCGCGCCTACATTTTGATTGGGCGACGACAACGCAAGGGTTGAAGGCGTTCAATCCAAGCATCAAGATCGCATACGAAGCAAAGTTTCAGTTTGCGTGTGCAATAAGCTCTTTTGCAGACGAGATCATGGAATATTTGCTGCAAGAGAAATGCTGCAAACACATCCAGACCAGCGACATGTATGACGCGTTCGCTCACTTCAACGAACCGCTTGGAAGCTTCCAATTGATACACGCGAAACCTCTATCTCTACGACGTATCATGACAAAGTACCGGGATTCGTACAAGTTCGAAATCGCATCTGACGCCAAGAAAGTCTTTGCGTGTCTTATGACCTCGCTCATGATCAACATTGCAACGACCATTCACATTCATCGCAATCATGCGAAAAGAATCATGCAACTCGACGAGGTGCGGAATATCACAGATACTATCGTCTTCGTTCGGGACTACCATAAGCAGTTCACAATGAGTCGCTCGATACATGCGAGCCGCCGCTCTCGTAAGCCCGATGGGAAGTTTGAAGGGAAAGAATAAGTGTAGGGTAGCCTGTGTTCAGTGGCTTCACATCCGTCGTTTTCAATCGTCGTTACACTACTCGTACTCATACTCGCCGCTACACGATTCTGGCGCCTGTTTCCCGGCACCACCGGCTGCTTTCTGCCTCCCAAATCTCACTTTCTCACACGCTCACATCACACTCACACACTCACACACACCTCGTCACTTTCTCACACGCTCACATCACTCTCACACACTCACACACTCACACACACCTCGTCACTTTCTCACACGCTCACATCACTCTCACACACTCACACACACCTAGCAACCGGCTGCTTTCTTCCTCCCAAATCTCACTTTCTCACACGCTCACATCACACTCACACTCACACACTCACACACAGTCGTTATATCTACTGAATCTCTGATCTACTGAATCTCTGCCGCCTGCGTCTGAGTAAGCACCTGGTCAACTATCTCATTGGTGACTTTCTGCATAGAGGGACGGCGGTGTTTCGGGCGCTTTGCGTGGTATTCCTGGATCTTCGGGTCAATGGCCAGCACGACCTTGCATTCAGACCAGTCAGAAAATGGGTCGGCAGTATTTGCATCCGACGAAGTACCCCCCTGAATGTTGTGAAAAGCTGCCTCTCCGTACTTGATGTAGAACTTGTCTAGGAGGTTGTTGTGCATCTTGAGCCATAGGGTACAGAAGGTCTCGTCCTTGATGATGTCCTTGCTGATCTCCACCGGATTGTCGACCATGGCATTGTACGTATCAATGAGAGAGTTTACATCTTTAAACCGTATCTGCTTTGATGCGTCTGTGCTGTTAATAATCGTCGACGAGACTGTATACGCTGTTTGGAACCGCTCCGAACGCTTCAGGTCATTCTTTGCAACTTGATGGGCAGTCACAACCTTTGTCCACCACATCAGCGAGTCCATTTTTTTTGGGAAAAAATGGCAAAAATCAAGAGACACTTAGACAAATGGCTAGCAATTGCGTTGGCCCTTACCGTCTCACTATCGCCTATAGAGTTGGTGACAGACTGGTGTGCAACAATCGGTTGCGATTGGTGTTCCATTGTCTGCAGATCGCGAAGCGTTGGTGCGAGAGGAGTAAGATTTTTTTTCGAGAAAAAAATGTCAAAGGACGACGACATATTGTCTGCGATACTGTCTTCTGATGAACACCTACTCGATGATAGAAGCAACACAGATGGAAACCGTGCAGAGGTATCACATGCAGAGGTATCAACGCACGATTTATTTCGCAATATGGCACCGGCTCGCAGATGCAAGTATGGTTCGAGATGTCGCGACCGAATGCAGTGCACCTTCTATCATGGCGATGGTGCAGACTTAAGCAGACAATTCTGCAGTTGTGTCGATATTTCATGTCCGAAGCCTCACCCTGACCGTCGCCGTGCTGCAAAACGTGGACGTATTGTTTGCAACAATTGCGGTGGCGAACACCTTGTAACGGTGTGTCCGTGTATTAAGTGCTTCAAGTGTGAACGATACGGACATTTTGCGAACATGTGTGGTAAGATTCAACGCTTGTAGATCGAATTACTATATCAGTCCAGGTTAATGCAAAAATTAGTTACGAGATCTCATCTCAAGATTCTTTCAAAAATATATGGAGATTCCTTCGGAGCGTGAGATGATGCGCATGCGCGTGCACCTTATTGAAGAGCAGGTATGCATCAAAGCGTTACGATCTACCTTCTCGTCACCCAACCCGATGCGGTCGAAAGGCGAGGTGGACGACGAATTGTCATTCGATGAGATTCAGCGTATTGCAGAGGCGCAGATTTCCAACGTTCTGAAGATTGGCAAGCTCGCGCGGAATGTCGCCGTCTTCGCGATCGAGAACCGCAATAAGGGTGAGGAGAAGAATGAGAAGAGCGGCAACGAGATGGATGTGGCCTATACGATGCTGACGCTTAACAAGTAGTGATTTACACGTGGATGCTGTACAATATGAGCGGGCACAGGATAGATTGTCTGGTGTTGTCTGGTACTTATTTATGTGTGTCTGTTTGATTTATGTGTGTTTGTTTGAGAACTCACTTGTAAAAGATCACTTGAACAATACCCAACGCACTCGCTTACCTCCTTTCGTGTTGCGCCATTCCGGAATCATGAGTTTCACCTTACCTTTTGCACCTGTTCTCCATTCCGGACCAGCTTGGCTGATATCGCCATTAAAGTTGTCTTCCACAAAAGTCTGTGCTTGGTAGGATGCCGCCAGAGGGTTAGACAAGGAGGAGTGCAACGTTTTGATCGCACTTGGTTTCTTGTTCTTTTTTACTGGAGAATCAAGCTGTTTTGGTGCATTCTCGTGTTTGGAGAGGCGGTCGATAAGGGTGACGACAGAATCAGTCTTCTTCCACTTCACACCTTCTTCGTCGCAGCTCCTAAGGAGTGCAATCTTAACGGGACTCATCTTACGGCCCATCTTTTTTTCAGAAAAAATTTCGATCGAATTGGTGCACATCTTTTCGCATCTTTTCGCATCATGTATGCAAGGAACCTAGCGGATCGTGCCCTACATCTTGCGACGATGACAATGCAACTAGCTAAAGATTGGTCGGACGCAAGCTATGTGTTAGAAGTGTTCGGACCATCGTCGTGCATTATGCGGCTTATTCCTTACTTGGATACGTCTGAGGAGTACATCTTCGACAATTCGATCAGAGCTGCGTGTTGGGTGAAGCTGCAAAACGATGCCATCGTAGTTCGTGCAGAGGATGATGATTACATCGTGTTTATTCGCATGAATTACAAGAAGACGGTCGAAACTATTCTATTTGGAATGCCGGCGTACCATGAGACAAAGAAGAAAGCCGACAATCTTTCGCACAACCCGTCGAAATCGCCTACTTCGGTGATTCCGGATGATTCTGCGGCTCCTATGAATATTGTCCGTCCGACTCCGCAGAAACTGTATGCGCATCATATTCCGAGACAGTTTTGAGTAGAGAGAGGATAGTTTAGTGACAGTTCTCTATTCATTCGCCTCGTCACGCAAAGAGTTGAGCAGGCGTTTTACAAGGAGAGGGTACGAGGTACCGTTATACGTCTTACCGCGTAGAGCAAGCTCTGCTTTCAGCCTTTCCATGACATTGTCGTCTTCATCGCCGTCTTCATCGCCGTCTTCATCGCCGTCTTCCTCGCCGTCTTCATCCTTCGAAAGCGTGCGCTCCTGCATCTTCAGCACCGATTGCATCGCACGGTTTTGTCCCAGCGTGCGCCGCTTGACTCCGCGCGACATAGTGAGTTGTTTCATCCGTTGTAAGTCACACAGCACTGTACTCATGTTTTCCATTTGGTAGATTCGTTCTTTGAGTTGTTGTTTTGAGGGACGCTTGCGCTTGCCTTTAGCGTCAATTGTGATATTATGCACTCTTACGAGATAGTTGCAAACATGTTCGAGGTTGTTCCATTCATCAAGTGCTTTGGCGATCACAGCTTTCGACATCGAATGCAATTTTTTGAAAAAAAAGATGCCGAAGAAAAATGGCAAGAACATCCGCATGCGATGCGATGTGAATTGTCCTCGAAGTGTTCGTTTCACTACGCCAGACATATCGTGGGAGAATGGTATGACATTGAAGATGCCAGAGACAACGCGTTCATCCATTCGTGTTCTCGACTTAGAAAAGCTGCAGCCTACTGAAAGCAAAGGCAAACGTCGCTCTAAGAAGGTGTCCGACGAGAAGTGTGACGATTCCGCCATAGCAGATACATTTATTCCTTCTACATCGTGCACCCGACATTATAGCAACGATCGTTCATCTACTGATCACTACCGAGTTGGATGGGTTGCACGTGTCACTATCAAGCCTCCGTCTGTACAACACCCGCAGTTCAGCGAAATTCCGTCGCATTCAGATACATGCACTGCGGGTTATCGTGAGCGTCAGTCGTGGCGTGCACGACGACCGGCCAAAGAGTAGGCGTAAATGCAAGTGTGATGCATGACCAAAGCAATATGAATTTTGCCAGCCGCTGCTTCGATACCTTGTACGGGTATAGCGCGTAAGCGGTTTCAACCAAGTGGATGTGATTCGCGTGAGTGAGGTAGCATGGATATGTGAGCCACCTTGCACCAGCCACTTCGGTCGGATCGCCAGTTCGGAGCTTGAGATTGGCTGTCACATCGTTCTTCTCAAAGAGGTAGGCTTGCGTGACCATCCATGCATTATCTGTATCGCGCTCGTCGTCCACTTTGCCTTTGTAGACTACCTTTCCGTACATTGGCTGACCATGAAGAAGAGAAAACATTTCGTCAACCTGCTTCTCCATGTCATGATTGACACCCATGACTTCTTCTTTGAATTCACGAGCACATGTAATGGATGCCGCTTGATAGGCTCCATCATCGTCCTGATCGCAAACTCCGCCTGGTAAGGCCCACTTTCCATTGTCGAGTCGCAAGCAGCATGCTATTTGCGACTTGAACAAGAAGTAAGGATGCCACCAGTGAGGGTGAGGGCGACGTACGATTGGATCTGCGCAGAAATTGGGTCCGTAAAGACCCAACAAGCCACGATCTGCAATTCCTGTGCGACCTGCAGGATTCAAAGGGCGTCCTTCATCATCGAATCTGACAGAATCAACGAGAAGGCTTTCTGTGCCACAATGCCAGTTCAATCTCTCATACCGAAATAGTGGATGGCGAAATGCGTCACGTTGGTCTGCCCATCCTTGTCCTTTTGGTGGGGTGTTGGCGATAACAGATGGATCAATGTGATGCACTGGATCGTATGTGTCGTCTTCCATCTCCCATGGCTTATGGACAAAGGTGCTGCGCGGCGGGTAGGTTGGATGCGTCTGCATTTTTTTGAAAAAAAAATTTATCGAAACCGATGAACTCTAAGGGAATGTACGCTGAGGTGCCGGCATTGGCGCTCGCGCGAGCGGTGATATGCCTGCGCACTGCACGCAAGATTGTTAATTCAGATGAGCATCGCTTGTCAGAAGCAGATTTCGTATCTTGTGGCGGCAGAGTTGCAAAACGTAAACGTCCCGCGTCGGACGATACAGAGAGGACATACAGCCTTTACCGCCAACTTGCTTATGCCGAGCGGAGTTTGCGCAAGATTATCAAAGGCGAGTTGCCGATGTTTGATCAGGAGTCGAAGACACCCGGAAAGAAGCAGATCTTTGACATACTTAATGGCTGTCAAGACCTCTTGAAGGATACAAATACGTCTACTGCTGCTTGGGATGATTCTGACGAAGAAGATGTGAACGATTTCGATGTTGACAGTGATGACGAGGAAGAAGACGAGGAAGACGAGAACGAAGGTGAAGAAGCCGACAGAGAGGAAGAACCTGACGATGATGAACCTGACGATGATGAACCTGACGATGATGAACCTGACGATGATGAAAATGATCCTGATGCGGAGGAGGACGGCGATTCTG